>Ga0247819_10000041_pt1 | contig 86105 bp, 91 predicted proteins | sample 13C_Xylose_Day6_FD_193428 | JGI IMG/M metagenome (GOLD analysis project Ga0247819, IMG submission 193428) | Soil microbial communities from agricultural site in Penn Yan, New York, United States - 13C_Xylose_Day6 | ecosystem: Environmental > Terrestrial > Soil > Agricultural land | place: USA... | reverse complement strand
TCGCGAATTCACGCAAAACCCTGTAGCAGCGGGCGTGCCCCGCGATGGGCTGAGTACCAGCCTCGGGATCGACGGCCGTACCGAGATCCCCAGGCTATACGAAAGGTGAAGCTTCGAGTCAAAACCCCGCCCAGGGTTCCGTCCGCTTGCTTGATGCGCTCATTGCGCGAGCCGCGCAGAGGCCAGCCCAGCCCCCACTCCTCTATGGCAATACCCTAGCTCAGCGACCTTGCAACAGCTCAGCAGCCTGATCCAGCACCGCCAACGGCGCGTCAGTCTTGTGAATATCCGCCGACAGCAACTGGCGGAACCGCCGCGCCCCCGGGAAGCCCTGGCCAAGCCCGAGAATATGCCGCGTTACATGGTGCATGGCGCCACCGCTGTCGATATGCGCAACGATGTAAGGCCGCAGCCGCTCCATCGCCTCACTGCGGCTAACCACCGGCGCGTCACTGCCAAACAGCTGCTGATCCACTTCGGCGAGCACATACGGATTGTGGTACGCCTCGCGCCCCAGCATCACCCCATCGAAGGTCGTCAGATGCGTGCGGCACTCATCGAGCGTCTTGATCCCACCGTTGAGCACGATTTCCAGATCCGGGAAGTCCGCCTTCAACTGCGCCGCGACGTCATAGCGCAGCGGCGGAATCTCCCGGTTCTCCTTGGGCGACAAGCCCTCAAGAATCGCAATCCGCGCATGCACGGTGAAGCTACGGCAGCCCGCCTCGCGCACCTGGCCGACGAAATCGCACAGCTCGGCATAGCTGTCACGCCCGTTGATACCGATGCGATGCTTGACCGTAATCGGCGTCGCCACCGCATCACGCATGGCCTTGACGCAATCGGCCACCAGCGCCGGGTGGGCCATCAGGCAGGCACCGATCATGTTGTTCTGCACCCGGTCGCTGGGGCAGCCGACATTGAGGTTGACCTCATCGTAGCCCGCCTGCTCGGCCAGCCGCGCGCAGGCTGCCAAGTCAGCCGGCACGCTACCGCCCAGTTGCAGGGCCAGCGGGTGCTCGGAGACGTCATGGCGCAGGAAACGGTCGGCGTCGTTGTGCAGCAGGGCGCCGGTGGTGACCATTTCGGTGTAGAGCAGGGTGTGCTTGGAGAGCAGGCGCAGGAAGAACCGACAGTGGCGGTCGGTCCAGTCCATCATCGGCGCAACGCTGAAGCGGCGAGAGGGCTCAGGGCGCGTGGTTTGTGGCTTTGAGGCTGATTCTAAGGGCATTCTGGTCTACGCATTTTTGTGCCGTTTTTGGGGGTTTTTGGGCGTTTTTGGTGTGACAGTGGTACGATGTACCACCGCCAATCACGCTTGTACCACCGAAAATCATGGCAACTATCAGAGCAAGGAAAAAGGCCGATGGGACGGTCAGCTACACCGTCCAGATCCGCCTCAAGAAAAAGGGTGTCATAGTTTACCAAGAAGCCCAGACATTCGCCCGCAAGCAGGCCGCTCAAGCCTGGGCGAAGCGACGAGAGACCGAATTGGCGGTACCTGGTGCGATAGAGCGCGCCAATCGCGAGGGGCACACGGTCAAGGAGATGATCGAGCGCTATCTGATTGAGGCGGAGAAAGCCCGGCCTCTCGGTGAGACCAAGCGCCTAACCCTCAATGCCATCAAGAAGAGCTATTTGGGGGAGAAGATCGATTCGGACATCAGCCAGCAGGTACTGGTGGATTATGCGCTTTGGCGCATGGGGCCAGAGGGCGGCTCAGTAAAGCCTCAGACTGCAGGTAATGATTTGGCTCACCTGGGTTCGGTACTGTCCTTGGCCAGGGCGGCTTGGGGGTACGAGATCAATCCGTTGGCAATGCCCGACGCTCGTCTGGTCCTGAAGAAGTTCGGTTACAACATGAGGAGTCGCGAGCGAGATCGCAGACCCACATTGGATGAGCTTGACAAGGTGATGGAGCATTTCTTCGAGATGCTGCAGCGCAGGCCGTCTGTCATTCATATGCCCAAGGTGGTGGCGTTCGCGATCTTTTCGACAAGAAGAATGGACGAAATCACGCGCATTCTCTGGGAAGATCTGGATGAGCACCGGAAAGCAGTGAAAGTGCGGGATATGAAAAACCCCGGGCAGAAGTTGGGTAATGATGTCTGGTGTCATTTACCAGATGAGGCGTGGCAGATTGTGCAGAGCATGCCGCGTGAGTGCCCTGAGATATTCCCGTACAACACTGACTCGGTCGGCACTGCTTGGGCTAAAGCGTGCAAGATGAAAGGTATCAAGGATCTCCACTTTCACGACCTGCGGCATGAGGGTGTGAGCCGATTGTTTGAGATGGATTGGGATATACCAAGGGTGGCTAGCGTTTCCGGTCATCGCGATTGGAACTCGATGCGGCGTTATACGCATTTGCGTGGTAGAGGAGACGGGTACAAGAGCTGGAAGTGGTTGGATCAAATTATCCAGGCGCCGGTGAAGCTCGGCGCCCGGGTAGGTTAGTTAACCTGCGCGTAGAGGCTTGTTGAGCTGCGCGCATTCGAGTCGTGCGGCTTCCCTCTGTTGGTCCAGATAAAGGGCTAGATCGGCGATGTGCACGCCTCTGGCGCTTTTCTGGCTCGATTCCAGCCTGGTGATCGGTAGCTTGATCTGCCCGGCCAGCACCTTGCGTTGAAACATGTCCGGAGTCAGGTGTGTGAAGTAATCGGTGCACACCTGCTCAATCGAGATGATCGCTTTGCCGTTGTATTGCGCCATCAGAACGAAAGCAGTGTTCATGCGCGCCTCCCCAATGCTCGTTTTGCGGCCACATTGGCCATGTAGGCTGCCCATTTATCGCTCTCGCGCAGTTGGCGGATCCGACTACATTTCGAGTGTTGTCTGGTCGACCTGCCTTTGCCGCAGATATCACAGATGGCGGGCAGGTCGAGGCTGTGCGATGCCATTGGTGGTCGAATTCGCTCAGCCATGGCGTGCCTCATCGGTAGCGAAGTCGGCAACAGTGCAGCCCTTCGGGACAACTCGGCTGGCGATAGTAAGCATGTCGGCGGTAACAGGTGTGCTGCGCAGTTGGGCATGGACGCGCTTGGCGAGTGCCTGGAGGCCAGCAGCTTGCTCTGCAGCCTTGTTTGCTACCTGGGACTTCAGCGCTTTCATGGTCTGCTCGGCCACTCGCAGCGTTCTGAAGGTCTCTATCAGGAGGGCATAGTCAGACTTGGTCACCGTCAAGCCGGTATAGGACATGATCCGCTTTTCGAGCTCGGCGATTGTGCGCTTGAGGTTGGCGACGGATTTGTGGTGCTTGCGTTGCTCGGCCTCGCGGTCGACTAGCAATTCGTCCAGGCGACTATGCAATTCCAGGTAGTGATCAGTTGAAATAAGGAATCCGGCTTGCTGCAGGGCAGCTTCAATGGCCTGTGCCATCTGCTCCGAGGTGGCGTAGGTTCCGGTCTGCTCGGCCAGGGTCGCGTCCATGGCGGCAATGATGCAGCTGACGGCGGAAGGGTACATATACCCCTCGGCAGGCTGCGCGTGCGGGCGATTTTGTGCGAATAGCTTTGCATCAGCTGGCGCTGCCTCGCGCAGCTTGTCGTGGGGTGTCAGTGCCTCGGTGGGGCTGCTGCATGGGGGAATAATGCCTGCTGCTTCGCAGCAGAGACTCTTTGTTTTCTGCGTGTCGATGCGGGATTCGTCGCGGAGCGAAGCGGGAATGGCATCGCGGATCGCCTGCGCCACATCGTGCCCGCTTCCCTCCGATGTCGAGATTTGCGGTGATGCCAAGGCGTCAAGGCGGCTGTGCCCTGTGCAAGGCGCAGAGTCGAAAAGCAATCCGGTTGGGTGGTGGGCACGACCTGCTTTTTTTCCTAGGAAATAGGCGTAGGTAAACAGCCCGATGATGAATAGGCAGATGACGAAGAGGACGACGACCTGTTGGGTAGTCATGGGTCTTGCTCCTTGTGGTGTGCGAGCCGGTGGTGGCGGCCCCTTGCTGGTGCTGGTGCTATTGCTACTTTTCTTGCTCGGTGGGGCGGGATTGCTTTTCGTCCGCCAGGTAGGCCCTGCTGTCGATCAGGGCTGCAACATGGCGGATGTGGGCGAACTTCAAGGCCTTCTGGCTGTTGTCCAGCGTGGTGACGGGCAAGCAGATCCGGCCGACCTTCAGTTGCTCGGCAAAGGTGTCTTCGTTGAGGTTGCGAAAGTACTGCACGCGCACCTTCTCGAGTGGGATAAGCACGTCGCCAAAGGTGCGGTACAGCAGCTCCACGGTTGTTGCATCAGGTGCGTGCGGAAGGCGCAGCGCGAGTTGGTCTGTATTGCTCATCAGGCTTCGGGCTCTCCCTGAGCTTGTGGCGTGACGGATGGTTCCAGGTGATTTCACAATGCATGCGGACTAGATCCCGCCATTCTTCTGGGACCTGCAGGAGCGCGGCGTTGCGCTCCGCACGGGTCTCGAGTTGGAGGATCTGTCCCGCGTACTGCCTAGGCCGCATCGCGCTTGTCTTCCGGTGGTGTCGGAAGTAAGAGCGCCAGGCGTTCCGCCAGCCAGGGAATTCCGGCTTGCTTCACACGGGTCGACTCGCTGTACTGCATCCCCGCAGTGGGGTGGAACCAACTACCCTCTTTGGTCCGCAGATACTCGCGGTCGCGGGTGGGGTATCGAGGCAAATTGCGTTCAGTCAGAAGTTCGTTTTCACGCATCCGGATGATCAGCTCGTTGCGACTGATGCCGAACAGCTTGGCGGTTTGTGCCAGGTTTCGTTCCATTCTTCCGCTCCTACGCAACGTCTTTGAGCAGTGAGGAGCCTGACTGCATTTGAGCACTGTCGAGATGGCCGTTGGCAATGGCTTCGAGGTGCCTTGCAATGGCTCGTGCACTCCCGAGGCTGTTCGCTGGCAAAGTCAGGGTGTTCACCGTTGAGCCCATGCGTATGGCTACAGTCAACTGGTCGAGATAGACCTCAGTCTGCAGCTCAGCTTTGACAGAAGATCCTGCAGAGTCGTCGTGGAGTATTTGCGTAAAGCTACCCGTCAGGTTGGTTTGCGCACGGAGGCAAGCGAAAGCGTTATTGCGGAGGGCATAGCTCATGCTGCGTGCCCTCCATTGTCCGGCGTGGAGGGTCGGAACGGGGATGGAAGCTGTGGTCGTTTGGTGGTGGCAAACGCGCAGCCGTGCTGCCTGGCTAGGCGGCGAATTTCGAAGATCAGGTCGACTGATGCAGCGGCCGGATGGACGTGCAAGGAAGCTGTGGTGTGCATGGTATTGCCTCACTCTGTGGTGGAAGAGTGGAGCGAATATCAACCACTGGTTGCGAAATGTCAACCGTCATTCTCCTCGCAAACCAGCAGGTCAGTGGTAGAGTAAAGGCCTAACGCCACTACGAAGGCTTTCTACTTATGAGACTCAAAACACTTCCTGTTAAAGTAGATCCTGATTCTATTTATGAAAATGATAGGTTACGTAGAAAGGAATACGTAGATAACTTAACCTTGCTGCTGTCTAATGTTGAGGCCCCTTTAGTTCTATCGATCAATGCTCCGTGGGGCGCTGGCAAAACCACTTTTCTTAAAATGCTTCACGCGAATTTGGCATCTCAGAAAACTAATGCCGTTTATTTTAGTGCTTGGGAAACAGATTTCGCCTCTGATCCGTTGCTTGCATTTCTGGGAGAGATGAATGCTTTTCTCTCCAGTCAGCTTCAGGACAGTTTCAGTAAAAGAGCCTGGGAAAAAGCCAAAAGCGCAGGGGGACAGATCCTTAAGCGTGTGGTGCCCGTCGCTGTCAAAGTTGGAACCGCTGGTGTTATAGATTTAGAACAAGCGTTTGAAGGTGAGGCTTCAGCTTTAGCTGGGGCGCTTTCGAATGACATCATTGAGGGCTATATAAAAAATAAAGAGCTAATCGACGTTTTTAAAGCAAATATAAGAAAGATGCTGGTTGGGACGGAGGAGGACGAGGGGCTGGGACGTCTGTGCATATTCGTAGACGAGTTGGATCGTTGCAGGCCTACTTATGCTATTGAGCTGCTTGAGCGCATCAAGCATTTATTGGATATACCAGGCTTGATATTCGTGCTGGCGTTGGACAAGACTCAGCTAGCACACAGCGTGAAGGCCGTGTACGGGGCTGACTTCGATGCGGCAGGCTATCTTAAGCGTTTTATTGATATCGAATATGGCTTGCCAGAGCCCGATTTAGATGTCTTTGTTGATTATTTATTTGATCACAATGATTTTGAAGCTTACTTTAGATCAACGGGCATGCACGACCTTCAGCGTGATGGACAAAGCTTGCGTAGCAGCATGCAGCTTCTCGCCAAGTCACAAAAGCTATCGCTGCGATCAATCGAGCAGCTCTTCACTCGATTGAAACTCTTGATCATGAGCACTCCCGCCAGCCAACCATTTCATCCTGATATAACGCTTTATCTGATATATCTAAAGGAATTCGACCGTTTGGCTTATGAAGGGTTCGTCGTGGGTGGCAGCGAAGCTCAGAGGTCTATCGATCTTATACCCAAAGTATTTTCTTCTGGATATGAGTCCTCTGAAATGGTTCATCAATTCGTCCATGCTGAAATTTTGTCAGCGCAATCAAGTAAAGACCCGGAATGGGTTAAGCTTCAAATTGAGGGGCTAAGAAGAGTGCAGTCTGAAGGTACTGAGCTTAGTCAGTATTATGCAGGCCGGGTTATTCAATTGTACGAATACCATCAGGGTATCCGATCAAGAGTCAGGATTCAGCCGCTGATTCGAAGAGTGGAGATGCTTGAGAATTTCCAAATGTAGGAATCTAGATTGTTATTCTGGTGTAAATGAGCCAATGACTTTCCCGCAGATAACTGTCTCCTCTGTTATTTGGATTATCGGATACTGCGGGTTAATTGGCTTGAGGTAATACTTTCCGGCATCTTCGACTAGCACTTTGAAGGTCGCTTCGTTAGTCCTCGAGAGCCTTGCAACTACACGATCACCCGTGATTGCCTCAATATCAGGATCAACAAATATGATGCAACCTTCCGGATAGCTTCTACCCTGTGCAGGGTTTGTCATCGAGTCGCCACGAACTCGAAGTGCATAACCATTGCGGCTGATTGGGACTGGACAAGATAACCAGCGTTCGGCAGCGTACGCGTCAATATTGCTTGTAACATCGCACCAAGCACCTGCTTGAACCCAGGATATGAGAGGCACTTTTCCCATTGTCTCAGAAACTGGTGAGATATTTCCCGGCTGGGAGCCATCGCTCGCCTCATCCTTTTCACCAGTTCCGTACTCGAGCCACTCTCGTCTCACCCTAAGCCAATCGCTAAGAGCAACCATGCTGTCCGGCTCCGCGATCGACTCAGCGTTGAGCCATTTGCTAATCGCTTGGGTGGTTTTGTGCACTCCGCGCTTCTGCAGAGCCTTATGAACATCGACGCCTCGCCCGCGCTGGCGCACCCCTGCTTGGTCAAGGGCTTGGTGCAGGCGAGAGCTGAATTGCGTGCGTAAGAAATTTTTATCAACCATGGGTTGATGGTTGCACGAGGCTTGCACAATAGTCAGTTGATGTTTAATATCAACCGAAAGTTGACAAAAAGGAGGCCGCATGGCGATTTCTCAGATGGCTGCTAACCCGGTGGCGATGGCATTCGATGCTGTAGGTGGCATAGGTGCTGCTTCCCGCCTATGTGGGAGGTCAGTCCAAGCTCTAAACAAATGGCGCCAATCAGCTGTCCTGCCACGTACTGAGTATACGGGTGAAACGAACTACTCAGCTCTGCTAGCTGCTGCGGCTGCCAAAAAGGGTCGCCCCTTCGACGCTGCGTGGCTGCTCGACGCTGCTGCACCCCGAAAGCTCTGTAGCTAAGAAAAAAGGCGACCCAAAGGCCGCCTAGTTTCCCCCAATAACACCACCACAGTGTCAACGGGCCGCAATCAATTTCATTGTGCACACCACGTACCAATTACCTTGAGCGCGGGGCCAGACACGAGTGTCTGGGGTGCCGCCTTCTCCACCACAGATTGGGCGGCGGGGGGCGGTCCATTGGACCGCCCTGTGACTCTCTCAAGCCACGCGGCGAGTGTAACACCACCGCTCGTCGCTGGCACTGGCAGCCTTCGTGGCGTAATGCCATGTGCCAGAACGGAGGCGAGTGATCGCCTCCAAAGCCCAGCAGGAGCACCACGATGCTGCCGGGCCGTGTTAGGTATGCGGACACTCCACATGGGTCTGTTTGCCTTGATCGCACCGCCCAGGCAGGGAGCCTGGGTGTCACCTCCTTCACCACGGGAGGTGGCTGTTTCGCTTGGGGCAGTCGATGGATAGACGCCCCGGCCTGAGGCCGTTACAGCCTCCGTGACCCGCGATTTACTCTCTCAACCGCTATGCGGCCCATGCACCACCACTGTATGCCGCAGGCACTGGCTACCGAAAAGGACCACGCCATGAGCCGAATTGCAATGAGTTGCACCGAGCGCGCCAAGCGCGAAGTGCTGCCTCTCGAACTCGCGCTGTACCACGCTGTGCGGGACTACACAGGCGGTGCTGCCGCCATTGCCGCCACCACCGGCCGTAACGCCACCACGCTCCAGCACAAACTGTCTCCCACCCACCCCACCCATATCGTCAACGTTCAAGAGTTCGGTGAAATCCTGGAGCTGACCAGAGACCCGCGCATCCTTGACTCGATTCATGCCCTTGTCGGCGACACCATCTGGCAAGAGCTGTCTGACGTATACACCCATGACATCCCTGAAACTCTGACGCTGGGTCTTGCCGCTTTCTTCCGGCAGGTTGCCGATCTGTCCGAAACCTGGGCTCGCAGCATCGGGGACGGGAAGGTCGACGATCAGGAGCTGGCCGAGATCCAGCACCAGGTATTCCGAGGGGTTCAGGGCTTATTGGGCATGTATCGCCGGGCCGAATACGTCAACCAGACTACTCGGGGGGCTCGCCGTGGCTGACATTGCTGACCTGGCGAATGATCGCGCCCAGTGGCACCTGGATCTCGTTCTGTCTGCTCGTGAGCCTGCGCCCGCGAGTGATTCACTCGAAGAGTGCCTTGGATGTGGTGACCCCATTCCGGAACCGCGCCGGTTAGCTGCTAAAGGCTGCCAGCGCTGCATCGAGTGCCAGGGGCACTTCGAGAAGAAGGGAGCTCGCTATGCTGGATAAGGTACTAGACCAGTTGCTCGGCTATGGCCTGCAGCCTGATCAGCCCTTGATCTTCGGCAAACTGACCCGCTGCCGTACCCAGGATGACAAGGGCAAGGAAAAGAACGGCTGGTATGTCCTGCATGAGCATTTGACCGAGAAGGGGCAAACCCTGATCTTCGGCAGCTTCGGTGACTGGCGCCTCGGCGAAACGCAGAAGGTGAAAACCGACGGTCGCGGGCTGACCCCGGACGAGCGTGAGGTGATGCGCGCTCGGCAGGCCGACGCCAAGCGCCGGGCGGCGGAAGTCGCTGCCAACGCGGCACGTCGGGCGGGCAAGCGGGCTGATGCGCTGTTCAAGCGCATGCCCGAGAAGGGTCGGAGCGCCTACCTGGATCGCAAGCAGGTGGTCGGCTTCGGCGTTCGTTATGCCCCGAAGTCGGGCGCGGTGCTCGTCCCGATGCAGAATGCGCAGGATGCCATCGTCGGCCTGCAGGTGATCTACCCGGAAGTCCAAGAGGATACCGGGCGCGACAAGTCCTACTGGCCGCACGGCATGGCCAAGGAGGGCGCGTTCCACATGATCGGTGGTCACCCCGAGCCGGGTGAGCCGGTGCTGGTGTGTGAGGGCTACGCCACCGGCGCTAGCCTGCACATGGCGACCTCCCAGGCGGTGGCCATTGCCTTCGATGCGGGTAACCTCATGGCGGTCGCCAAGCACATGCGCGAGCGCTTCCCTGGTCGGTCCATCATCATCTGCCGCGATGACGACTGGAAGACCAAGCGGCCGACGGGCGAGCCTTGGAACCCTGGTGAGGAAAAAGCCAACAACGCTGCGGTAGTGGTGGGTGGCCAGGTGGTCGGCCCGATCTTCTCGGGCGACCGCGAGGTCAAATGGACCGACTTCAACGACCTGCACTGCGCCGAAGGCCTCGAGGCAGTTCGGCGGCAGGTCACGGCGGTGATCAAGCCCCCGGCTACTGGTGGCTGGAAAGACATGCTGGCCAGGACCGAAAGCGGTGCCCTAATTGCCCACATGCAGAACGTCGAGCTGATCCTGGCCAATGATGAGCGGTGGAGCGGGGTGATCGGTTACAACGCCTTCAGCTCGAAGATCATGCGCCTGCGGGCAGCGCCTTATGGCGGCGTGCCGGGGGAGTGGAGCGACATCGATGACATGCGTGTGATGAAGTGGCTGGCTCAGCAGGGACTGCGGGTGAAGGCCTCCCATGTGGTCGAAGCGGTCAGCGTCGTCGCGCATGACAACGCTTTCCATCCCGTGTGCACGTATCTGGCCAAGCTCGAATGGGATCGAGTGCCACGCCTGGAGCGGTGGCTGCATGAGATCTTCGGTGTTCCCCGGAACGAGTACAGCGCCAAGGTCGGCAAGCGCTGGATGATCTCGGCGGTGGCCCGAGTGATGAAGCCCGGCTGCAAGGCGGACGCGGTGATGATCCTCGAGGGTGCGCAGGGCGCGGGTAAGTCCACGGCGCTGGGCATCCTTGGTGGCGAGTGGTTCATGGACACGCCGTTCACCTTGGGCGACAAGGACGCGTTCCAGGCGATCCGGGGCAAATGGATCGTCGAGCTGGGCGAACTGGATAGCTTCAACAAGGCCGAGAGTACCAAGGCCAAGCAGTTCTTCTCGGCGTCCATCGACACCTACCGCGAAAGCTATGGGCGAAGGACGAGCGACGTGCCACGCCAGTGTGTTTTCGCGGGCACCACCAACCAAGACGAATATCTCAAGGATGCCACCGGCAACCGGCGTTATTGGCCGGTCGCCTGCGTCAAGGTCGACCTGGAGGCGTTGCGCCGGGTCCGTGACCAGCTGTGGGCTGAGGCCATGTTCTGCTACCAGGCCGGTGACATCTGGTGGGTCACCCGCGAGGAAGAGGAGCTGTTCACCACCGAGCAGGAAGAGCGCTTCGTGGTGGATGAATGGGAGGGGCCGATCCTCAAATGGCTGGAGGAATCGCAGGCCGGGGAGACGGTCACCGGGAGCGAGGTGCTAGGTCAGGCGCTCAACTTGGACCCCGGCCATTGGGGCAAGCCCGAGCAGATGCGCGTGGGGTCGATCATGCACCGCCTGGGGTGGCGGCGTCGGCGGCTCGCCGCTCTGCCAAAAAGCGGCAAGCGGCCCTGGGCGTACCAGAAGCCCGAGGGGTGGGGGCGCACTAGCGCCTTGGAGCAGCAACCGCCAGCGCCGAAGGAGGACTGCTTTTGATCAAGCATATCGATGAGATGTTGAAGCTGTGGGCGCAAGAGCTCCATACGCCATGCGCCCGCTTCGGTGGTTCGGGTGGCGGTAGCATGCTCGGGCTCCTCATGGACTGTCAGGGTGACCTGATCCGAGGCACCAGGGGAAGTCGGGTGCTGCTCGATGAGTCTGCGGATATCGAGATCATTGTGAACAAGCACCTGGAGCCCCAGTTGTACGTCATTGTCCACGAGCACTACTGCAACCATGACAGCCTGCTCGAGCAGAAAATAGCTTATTGCAGGTGCAGCAGAAAGACGTACTATGAGCGCCTGCACCAGGCCCATGTGGCTATTCAGGGGCTGTTGAGAGGGAAGAAGGCTGCATGATCCGCCACCTTTGGTCCTACCGTCCCGCTGTGGTCCTGCCGCATTTTTTGCAGGTCAGCCCATCTCCAGCCCGCGCAGCTCGCGGGCTGTCCCACCGTCCCACCTCCCTCACGAAGGCGCGCACATAGGGCGCATGCAGCGCGTTACACGCGCATTGCGCGCAGCGTGCTTTTAATCTCTCTCTTTACACGGGAAAGGGTTAAAAACAGTTAGACGGTGGGACAGCCCTTGATTTTCAAGGGCTCCACAAGTCCCACCGTCACCGCCCCCTTTGGGACCTATGGGGCAGCGCCAAAGTGAAGCTAAGCCGGGGTGGTGTATTCCCCCGACATTTGCCAGACATTCCCCAGGCGTTTACCCCTTATTGCCGGGTGGCATTAAAACTCGCTTGCTGCCAGGAAACTGGACCTGTAAAAAGTACCCATCTTCGAGACGTGCGGGCGCACAAAGCAGCCCGCCAAACACTGAAAACCCCGGCCTTGGTGCCGGGGTTTTTGCATTTGGGGGATTCGATGAACAGCGAGCAACAAGCGTTGGCCGAGGCGCCAATCTGGATGGTGATCGTGCTGTCCCTGGTCGGCGGGGTGTCCGGCGAGATGTGGCGAGCCGACAAGGCAGGGGTAAGCGGCTGGTCGCTTGTGCGCCGGATTGTGCTGCGCTCTGGTGCCTGCGTCGTGTGCGGGCTGTCGACCATCATGCTGTTCTACTCGGCGGGTCTGTCGATCTGGACGGCAGGCGGGATCGGCTGCCTCACCGCGATGGCGGGTGCCGACGTGGCCATCGGGCTTTACGAGCGCTGGGCCGCCAAGCGGCTGGGCGTCTGCGAGATGCCGCCACGGGGCGGCGAGGCAGGCCAGTGACCCGGCTGCCCGCCTGGTGGGGGCCGGGGACCCTGGCAAATTTCGGGGGGTACGGGACTGGGAACCCGCGGTTCTTCGTTAGCGGAAGGTTTGCCAGCTTACTGAAATTCAACCTGTTGAAATTGAAAGGTTGTTCGTTGAAATGCCATTGAAATGGAGGGCTCATGACGGAGTCGAACTTCATGTCAAAGAGCGCCTTCGCGGCTCGCATAGGGAGATCACCCAGCTACATCACCTGGCTGAAAAACAACGACCGGCTGGTGCTTTCTCCCGATGGAAAACTGGTAGACGTGCAGGCGACCCTAGCCAAAATTCAGGAGACAGCTGATCCAAGCAAAGCTGCCGTCGCTGCCCGCCATCAGCAGGAGAGAGTTCAGCGAGACGTATACAGCCAGCTAAATCCGTTGGCAGATCTCTCGCCGATCTCGAGGCCACCGGCCCGGCCTAAAGAAAACGAAGTCGAGTGTGGTGTGCATAGCCAGCTCCAGCCAGGCGGCGACACACCTGCGGTGCAGCCAGCGATTCACCACCCCGCCCAGGGGCCGGACTTCCAGAAGGCGAGGGCGCATCGTGAGTTCTACCTTGCGCGGATCGCTGAGGCTGAGTTCAACCAGCTTAAGGGCAACCTGGTCGACCGCAAGGCGGTGGAGGATGCCGCCTTTACTGCTGGTCGTACGCTACGGGATCTCATGTTCGGCCTTGCTCCGCAGCTCGCCGCCGAGCTGACCGGTATGAGCGATTCCTGGGAAATCGAAAAACGCCTCGCGGGCGCCTTCCGCCAAGTCTTCGACGACGCGGCGAAGATGAGCGGCGCCGACCTCAACCAAGCCATGACACAGAGCTGAGCCTATGCACACCGGATACGCGGACGGTGCGAAGGCGTACCGCGAAGCGTATGGCCGGGGGCTGAAGCCCGACCCTGAATTGTGGGTGGATGAATGGGCTGACGAGTACATGCGGATCCCGCGTGATACCGGCGCAGCCGAGCCCGGCAAATACCGCACGGCGCGGACGCCGTATGCCCGTGAACCCATGCGCTGCCTCTCACCAGCGCATCCCTGCAAGCGCGTCATCACCATGGTCGCCTCGCAGCTAATGAAAACTCAGATCGCCCTGAACTGGATTGGGGCACTGATCCACATGTCTCCCTCCAACATCCTGACCTTGTTGCCGAGCCTGGCTCTGGCCAAGCGGGTGTCTGCGCGGATCGGTAAGACCATCAATGTCACGCCTGAGCTGAAGTCCCGCGTAGCGGCCGCCCGGTCCCGGAGTGCCCAGAACACCATCGATACCAAAGAGTTCGAGGGCGGCACGCTGTATGCGACCACGGCCGGCTCGGCCTCCAACCTGGCAGAGCTGGCTGCGCGGTTCATTTACGGTGATGAGGTCGACCGCTGGGATGTGGACGTCGATGAAGAGGGCGACCCCATCGAGCTGGCGGAGACACGGGGCAGTACCTTTGGGCGCAACGCGAAGTTCTACTTCTCCAGCTCGCCCACCATCAAGGGGGCCTCTCGCATCGCTGATCTTTTTGAGACCAGCGACCAGCGGCATTACTACGTGCCCTGTCCAACTTGCGGTCATCTGCAGGTGCTGGAGTGGGAGCGTCTGCTGTACTCCGCTGACTTCCAGACCGTCCACTACAAGTGCTCTTCACCCGATTGCGATGTACTGATCGAGGAACATCACAAGGGTGAGATGCTCGCTCAGGGGGAATGGCGCGCGCACGCCAACGGCGATGGTGAAACGGTCGGTTTCCACCTCAACGCGCTGTACGCCCCGCTCGGTTGGACCTCATGGGCTGACCTGGCCAAGCAATTCGAGAAGGCCAAGCGCGCCCAAGACCGAGGCGACCTTGAACCCATGCAGGTGTTTTACAACACCCGTCTGGCGAAGGTATGGGACAGTGCGGTCGAGCAGACCAAGGCCGAGGTGCTGCAGGCGCGAGCTCTGCAGGAAGATTATGTCCTCGGTACCGTGCCTGTCGGCGTGCTGGTGATCACCGGTGCGGTCGACGTTCAGGCCAATCGCCTGGAGCTGATGACGCTGGGCTACGGTGCAGGCATGGAGCGTTGGGTCATTGATCACCAGGTTATCCCCGGCGATCCGGCTGATCAGCGCACGTGGGATCTGTTGGACGAGCGATTGAAGGTTCGGTACCGCCATCCCTGCGGCGTGAGCCTGGGTATCCTGGCTGTCGGTATCGACTCCGGTGGTCACCATACCCATGAGGTCTACCAGTTCACCCGTGTCCGCCGTTGGCGCAACATCTTCGCCCTGAAAGGGGCGAGCAAGCCGGGCAAGCCGGTAATCGCCCAGCGGCCGTCCCTGGTGGATGTCACCTGGAAGGGCCAGACCGAACGCAACGGCGCCGAGCTGTGGATGGTCGGCACCGATACGGCCAAGGATTGGATCTACAACCGTTACAGCTTCGAGTCGGGACCTGGAGCGCTGCACTTCCCCAGGGATTTGCCCGATGAGTTCTTCCAGCAGTGCGTGGCCGAACGCAAGATCGCCCGCTATGTGAAAGGGTACAAGCGCATCGAGTGGGTTAAGGGTAAGGCCGACCGCAACGAAGCACTCGACCTCATGGTGTACAACCTGGCTATGGCCAACTACCTCGGCCTGCATCGATACGGCGAGCAGGACTGGGACAAGCTGCGGCAGGCGCTGTCTCAGGCGAGTTTGTTTGATGAGCCACCACCTACGACGCAACCTGTCATCGAGCACGATGACGACGACGGGGAGGCTGATGACGAACCTGTATCAACGACACCGCCCCCGGCTCGGCCCGTTCCACGGCCGGCTCCACCGCCGCCTCGCCCTGCACCTCAACCAATGCAACGCCGCAGCTCCAGCAGCGGCTATCTGAAGAGACGCTGACATGGCATATACCCCAGCACAACTCGCGGCTGTCGAGCGTGCGATTGCGCGTGGCGAACGGATCGTTCGCTACAGCGACCGCACCGTCGAATACCGCTCAGTAGATGAGCTCATGAAGGTCCGCGATCAGATCCGTACCGAGCTGGCCCAGGCGGCTGGCCCGCGTTCCCGTGCGGTTCGGCTCTTCCATGGAGGTAAGGGGCTGTGAGCGGCCGCTATATCTCCACGCGTTCGGGGCTTCTGGTACCCGAGCGGATCAAGGCCAGCTATGAGGGCGCCGCCGAAGGGCGGCGTTCCTCTGGCTGGGATGCCCCGGACACGGGGCCAAACAGTCTGATCATGCCCGCTTTGCGCAATCTGCGCTCGCGGTCGCGGGCAGCGGTACGCAATGACCCCTATGCGGCCAACATCATCGACAAGCGGGTCAGCAACCTGATCGGCACCGGAATCACGCCGCAGCCACGGTTGCTCGACAAGGCCCTGCGCAAAGCCATGCAGGAGCTGTGGGAGGACTGGGTGGACGAGTCGGATGCCGACGAGCGTACCGACTTCTACGGCCAGCAGGCCCTGGTGGCGCGCACGGTTGAGCAGTCCGGTGAATGTTTCGTGCGCTTGCGGCCACGCCGGCTGGAGGATGGCCTGGCGGTACCGCTGCAGGTGCAATGTCTCGCGCCGGAGTTCGTGCCACACGACAAGTTCGAGATGACGCGCTCTGGCAATACGATCCGGGCCGGGATCGAGTTCAACAGCATCGGGCGCCGAGTGGCCTATTGGTGCTACCGCAATCACCCCAGCGACAAGGCCTCGCTCAACGCTGGGTATAACCCGCTTGTGCGGGTGCCGGCTGAACAGATGCTGCACATCTTCGAGCCGCTGGAGCCCGGCCAGTTGAGAGGGGTGCCCAGGCTGGCACCGATCCTCAAGCGCCTGCGCAGCCTGGACAACTATGACGACGCGGTGCTGTTCCGGCAGGAGGTTGCCAACCTGTTTGCCGGCTTCGTTCGCAAGCCGGCGCCGGAAGGTGGTGGTGGTCCGCCCATGGACATGATCACAGGGGGGGCGATCGTACATGACCGGGATGCCTTCACCCCTATGGTGGCCCTTGAGCCCGGCACGATGCAGGAGCTGGGGCCCGGCGAGCAGGTGGAATTCTCAGACCCGCCCGATGGCGGTAACAACTACCCCGACTTCATGCGGCAGCAGCTGATGGCTGCCGCCGCTGGTGCGGGTCTGCCTTACGAGCTGATGACGGGTGACATGCGCGGTGTTAACGACCGTGTCATCCGGGTAGTGCTGAACGAGTTTCGGCGCCGCTTGGAGCAGCTGCAGTTCTCGGTTTATGTCCACCAGCTGTGTCGCCCGGTGCGGGCGGCGTGGATGGACATGGCGGTGCTGGCCGGTTCGCTGGACCTGGTGGACTACACCCTCAACCGCCGCCAGTACCTGCGGACGCGGTGGGTGCCGCAGGGCTGGGCCTACATCCAGCCGGTGCAGGACGTGCAGGCGCGCATGCTCGAGGTCGCTGCGGGGTTCACGTCCCGCAGCGAGATGTGCCTGCGCTCGGGTACCGACGCGGAGATCGTCGACGAAGAGAACGCCGCAGACATCGCTCGGGCGCATGCCCTGGGCCTCCAATACAGCGGCTTGTCAGCGATTGATGACGAGCCTGATGACTCCGAACAGAAGGGGAAAACATGAAACCGTTGATGCCGTTCCGCATCTTCAACAAGGCCAAGGCGGTCCTGCCAGTCGAGGATGGGCATTGGTATTCGATCACTGCTGCGGCGCCGGAAGATGATGCCGACTCGAAGGTCATCGAAGTCTATGTCTATGGCGAGATTGGTGCCTGGGGCATCACTGCCTATCAGTTCATCCAGGATCTGAAGGCGGTGGACGACGGTGTGTCGCCGGTCGTGGTGGCCTTCAACACCAACGGCGGTGACCTGTTCGAGGGCCTTGCCATCCACAGCGCGCTGAGGCGCTTGGGCGAGCGTTGTACCGGCCGGGTCGATGGCCTGGCTGCCAGTGCGGGCAGCGTGGCGGTCAGCGGCGCCCACCGTGTGATCATGCGCTCGACTGACTTTTTGATGGTCCACAACCCGTACACCTGGGTGGGTGGTGATGCAGAGGATCTTCGTCGGGTGGCGGATGTACTCGATAAGGCCGTCGAGGCAATGATCGCGGCCTACAAGGCCAAGGCGCCGAACATTGATGACGCGGAGTTGCGACGACTGATCAACGATGAAAGCTGGCTCTCGGCCTCGGAGGCTCTGGCGCTGGGGCTGGCCGATGAGGTCATCACTGACGTGAAGGTCCAGGCCTGCCTGGGGCAGGGCTCCGCCATGGCGCGCTACCGGAACACCCCGCAGGCGCTGCTGGATCAGCTCAAGGCCGCCAAGGAGGAACCGGCCGAGCCCGTTGTCCAAGAGCCCGATGGCGTCCCTTCCGCTCCGGCGCAGACCGCAAGCGACTCCGCGGCCTTGGCCTTGATGATCACCCAAGCCTGCGCTCAGGCCGGCATCAGCAACCTTGTCGAGCCGTTGATCGACTCGACCAAGCTGGCGGACGAAGCCACCGTGCAGGCGGCGCTGACTCGCGCCAAGGCGGTGCGGGATCTTTGTGTGGCAGCCCGCCTGCCCGAGATGGCCGGCGAGTACGTCCAGGCCGGCCTGGAGGCAAACGCAGTACGGGCTCGCCTGTTCGACAAGCTGGTCGGCAGCGGCAAGGGCTTCGAGATCGACAACAGTCTGCCTCCCGCTGACGACCTGCCTGAGAAGGTCCAGGCGAAAGCACCCAATCCAAGCAGTATCTGGTCTGCCCGTCGGCAGGCCACCCAATCCCGTCCCGGTCGAGGAGCCTGACCATGAGCAACACCTACGTAGAGCCGGTTCATGCCGGTGAATTCCTGCTGTCCGAGGGCGCAGGCAAGATCTCCCGTGAAGTGATCGAACTGGCGCCCGGCGAGGCTCTGGTGGCAGGCCAGGTGCTCGGCCAGCTCACCGCCAATGGGCAGTTCGCCCCGTACAGCCCCGAGGCCGAGGACGGCAGCGAGACGGCCAAGTGCATCCTGTTCGCTTCAGTCGCGTCCTCCGAGGTGGTGCGCCGTGGTCGTGCTGTCGTGCGCCTGGCTGAAGTGAGCGAGGCATTGCTGACCGGCCTCGACCCGGACGGCGAGAAAGCCCTGGCGGCCCAGTTCATCATCGTTCGCTAACAGCGACTTACCTTTTCCCCGACCCCGCCAAGTGCGGGGTTTTGCATTTTTGGAGGGCTTCATGGCCGACATTGATATTTTTGAAGACAACGCATTCACCGTTCCTGCGCTCACCGCTGCGATCAATGAGCAACCGTTCGTGCCAGGGCGCCTGGCCGAGCTGGGGCTGTTCGAGGAAGAAGGCGTCACTACGGTGACCGTCCAGGTAGAAAAGGACGGCGACACCTTGGCTTTGGTGCCCGCCGGTGAGCGCGGCTCCTCCGGGCTGGTGGTAAACGGCAGCAAGCGGATCCTGCTGCCCTTCAACACCGTTCACCTCCCCGAGCGCTTCGCCATCAAGGCGGATGAGATTCAGGGCATTCGTGCTTTCGGTGAGCAAACCGAGTTGCAGGCTGTACAGGATGTCGTCAACAAGCGTTTGGCGAAGGCTCGTCGCCAGTTGGATGCAACCCACGAGTACCATCGCATGAGCGCCTTGAACGGCTACGTGCTGGATGCCGACGGCAGCACGGTGCTCCTCGACATCTTCGCCCGCTTCGGCCTTCAGCCTATTGTCATCCAGATGGAACTGACCAATCCGGACACCAAGGTTCGGGTGAAGTGTGTGGATGCGCTGGATGCACAGGAGGAAGCACTGGGCGCGTCTACCACATCGGGGGCGCGAGCCTTCTGTGGCAAGAATTTTTGGCGCGATCTGATCGACCACAAGAGCGTCGTGAAGACTTACGAGGGTACCCAGTACGCCTCGGCGCTGCGTGCCGACGGCCGCGAGTCGTTCGAGTTCGGGGGCATCACCTGGGAGCGCTATCGCGGCAAAGTGGCGGGCATTCCGTTCGTGCATGACGACGAAGCGCGCCTCGTGCCGGAAGGTGTGCCGGGGCTGTGCATCACTCGCTTCGCGCCGGCCGACTACATGGATACGGTCAACACCGAGGGTCTGCCTTACTACAGCCAGTTGGAGATGATGCCGTTCAAGAAGGGCGTAGCCGGTGAGGCCCAGTCGAACCCACTGCACCTGGTCACCCGTCCGCGCGCAATCATCCGCTTGGTACGCTGATCATGAGCTTCCGGGAGCTTCTGGTTGACATCGATGAAACGGTGTTCGAGGTCCTGGGGGATATGGTGCTGATCGAGGGCCGCGAGGTGCTGGGTATGTTCTCGGCACCATGGCTACAGCCCAAGGTCGGCCAGATCCGGACCGGCCTGCGCGAACCGCACCTTGTGATTCGCGTCGGTGACAATGCCGGTATCGAGGTCAAGCAGAAGGTAGTGATCGATGTGCCCCCGGAGGACGGTGGGGGAAACTACACCATCACCAACATGGAGCCGGGTGGTGATGGTCTGGTCACCTTGGTACTGAGGAAATCGCTATGAGCGTCGGCAGCTACCAAAAGCAAACGGCCAGCTCCGGGCTGATCACTCTGCAGGCCAACCCGCAGGATGTGAAGGGCTTCGAAGACTTCGCCAGGTTGGTGCCCAAGGCGGTCGCCGCCGCGCAGCGCCGAGCTATTACCAAGACCCTGCGCTGGCTTCGCTCCCAGGTGGCCCGTGAAGTCGGTCGGCAAGAGCGAATCGCCATTGCGGCGGTGAGGCAGCGTCTCAAGGCGTTTGCGCCTGGTAGTAACGGCCAGGGCAAGCTGTGGTTCGGTATCAAACCCATTGAGGCCCGTCGTGCTGGTCGGCCCCGCCAGATCCGTTCTGGCGTGTCGGTCGCCGGGCGTCGCTACCAGGGGGCGTTCTTCAAGCGCGTCTATGGCGGTAACCCCGACATCTGGATCCGTACAGCCAGCAAGCACTTCGACGCGAGCGACTACCCGGACAGTGAGGTATCTGGTCGAGGCGGGGGCAGCTCCGGCTGGATCTCGGAAAACGACAGTCGCTTCCCCTTGGCCAAGGCCAAGATCTCGCTCGAGGACGTCCGTCCCCGCTTCGAGGCCTGGGCCAACCGTGCCCACCAGCGCCTTCTGGTGGTGATGGAGCAAGAGCTGAACTTTGAACTGCTGAAGTACCTGGGGAGAACAAACAATGGATGACGGTCCGATTCCTCTCGAGCAGGTGTATGCCGCCATTGAGGAGCATATAAAGGAAGCGATCCCCGGCCTAGCTTATGTCGGGACCATGCCGGAGGGCATTCAGGTTGTCGAGCCCCCTGCGGTGGTGCTCGAGCTGGTTGGGTTTGATGATGCTGACAAGGATCCTGGGACGGGCGAGGTCGCAGTCGAAGCACGTTTCGAGGCCCGTGTCATCGTCGGGCAGGAGGAGTCCAGCTGCTTGCACGTGGCGGCCTTTGTCGCGGCTCAGATTGCGGTGCTGCTGCGCATGCAGTCCTGGGGGCTGCCGGTCGAGTTTGCTCAGTTCGTGCGGGCGGAGCGTGATTGGTCCCGTCCTGAGCTGGACTCCTATGCCGTGTGGGTGGTCGAGTGGACCCAGATCATTTACCTCGGTAAGGAAGAATGGCCCTGGCCTGTTGAGCCACCCGGCAACCTGGTATTTGGATTCAGTCCTGACACCGGCCCAGGCAGCGAGCATCAGTACCAGTCCCCGGAGGCCATGGAATGAGCTATGCGAGCGCGCAGCATGACCGCATGCTCTCCAGTCTGATCATCCCTTGCCGAGTGGTGGCGGTCGATCTGGCCGCCGCCATGGTGCGTGTGTCGGACGGTGGCGACTGGACCAGCGCCTGGGTGCGCTGGCACAGCCAGGCTGCCGGCAAGGCCCGGCACTGGCGGGCACCGAGCCTCGGCGAGCAGGGCGTGCTGGTCAGTCCCAGCGGTGAGCCAGCCCAGGGCACCTTCGTGCCAGGCCTGTATGGCAATGCAGGTGCCCCGCCTGATAACCGCGATCACGTCGAAGTCTGGCGCTTCGAGGACGGTGGCTCGCTGGTCTACGACTGGAAAGCGAATAGCTACTCGATCACCGTGCCCACCGGCACAGTCGCCATCAAGGTGGGAGGCACCACGGTGGTCGCCACCGATGACGCCATCACCGCCCAGGCGACCAACATCAACTTGACCGGCAACGTGCTGATCAACGGGGTGTTGGCGGTCACCGGGGACATCAACGGTGGCGGTCGGATCATCGACACGGCCGGCAACACGGCCAACCACAAACACTAAACCAAGCCCGCAATCGCGGGTTTTTTTATGCCAGGAGCACAGCATGGCCAAGACAGACAATGCCACCCCGCCTGATCAGCAGTCGGCCGAACCGGTGCCAGTGACGCCGGTTACCTTCCTTGATAAGCAGTACAAGTCGCGCACGCTGATCCTGCCGGATCGCCGCGTCATGTCAGTGCAACAGATGAAGGTGACGGTAGCCGGTGATGACACGGTGGCCATCGACTTCTTCCGTAAACGGTCGGACTTCGAGCGGGTGCAGGAGTAGCGCCATGATCGGTATGGACCGCCGCACGGGACAGCCGCTGTCCGGCCAGGACCATCTGCGGCAGTCCATTGAAGACATTCTGACCACGCCAATCGGCAGTCGTCGCATGCGCCCAGAATACGGCAGCCAACTGCGCCGCTATGTCGACCTTCCCGTTAACGAAGGGTGGAAGAGCGCCGTACAGGCCGAAGTCGCCCGTGCCCTGGGGCGCTGGGAGCCGCGCTTGAAATTGGAGCGCGTCCGCGTGGTGGCTGTGCTGGGTGGGCAGATCACGCTGGAGGTATCTGGCGCCTACCTGGGCGATGGCGTGGTAATCGAGGTGAGCGCATGAGCACGATTGATTTGACTGCGTTGCCGGCACCGGCAGTGCTGGAGGCGCTCGACTATGAGGATCTGTACCAGTCAGATCTGGCGGCGTTCCGGGAGAGCATGGGCGATAACTGGTCGGCTCTGCTGGAAAGCGATCCCATCACCAAGCTGCTGGAGCTGGTTGCCTACCGGCGCTTGTCCAACCGGGCTCGGGTCAATGATGCGGGCAAGGCGCTTATGTTGGCTTTCGCCACCGGGTCGGATCTCGACCAGTTGGCGGCCAACGTGCGTCTTCAGCGGCTGGTGATCCAGGTCGAGGACTTGAGCGCGGTGCCTCCGGTGCCGGCTGTGCTCGAGGCCGACGACGCGCTGCGTGAACGAGTGCAGTTGGTCTATGAAGGCCTGACTACGGCCGGGCCGCGTAACAGCTACATACTGCACGCTCGCAATGCCTCGGGTCTGGTGGCGGACGCCACAGCGGAAAGCCCGGCCCCGGCCGAGGTGGTGGTCACCGTGCTGGCTCTGGAGGGGAATGGTGTGGCATCACCCGAGCTACTGGCCACGGTGAACGCCTATCTCAGCGACGATGATATACGACCGGTGGCTGATCGCCTCACGGTGCAAACCGCCGAGATCCTGCCGTACCGGATCGACGCCAAGGTCTACATGGCCGGAAACGGACCGGAGAACGAAGCCGTGCTCGCCGAGTGCAGAGCGCGCCTTCAGGCCTGGATGAACCCGCGCCGTCGGCTCGGCGTGGAGGTGGCCAGGTCGGCCATAGATGCGCAGTTGCATATCGGCGGGGTGTCCCGTGTTGAGATCGCGGATTGGGTTGATATCCGGCCCACCAAGGCCCAGGCGGCCTGGTGCGAGGGCTTCACCGTTGAGCGGGGTGATTGATGACCAGTCTCCTGCCGCTCAACAGTACCCCGCTGGAACGCGCCATGGAGGCGGCAACCGCTGAAACCACTGATGTTCCCTTGCGCACCTTGTACAACCCCGACACCTGCCCTGCGCACCTGCTGTACCAGCTCGCATGGGCTTGGTCGGTGGATCGCTGGGATGACAGTTGGCCTGAGTCGATCAAGCGCTCGGTAATCCGCTCGGCGTTCTACATCCATGCCCATAAAGGAACCATCGGCGCGCTGCGCCGGGTGGTCGAGCCGTTCGGCTACCTGATCGAGGTCGTCGAGTGGTGGCAGACCGAACCCAAGGGCGTGCCGGGGACGTTCTCGCTCAAGGTCGGCGTGACTGACGAGGGGATCAGCGAAGAAACCTATCAGGAACTGACCTGGCTGATCGATGACGCCCGGCCAGTCAGCCGGCACATGATCGGCTTGGCGATCAGCCTGGAGGCGACCGGCCGCCTGTATCTAGCGCCGTCGATCTACGACGGCGACGAACTCGACGTTTACCCGCCGCAAGCCGCTGACCTGGAAGTCACTGGCGAGATTGGGCGTGGTGGCCGCGATCACACAATTGACTATCTGGACGTTCATTATGGTTGACCAGACCTCACAGTTTTACGCGATCCTGACCAACGTCGGCGCGGCCAAGCAGGCTAATGCCGATGCGCTGGGCATTCCCTGGACCATCACGCAAATGGCCGTTGGCGATGGCAACCCCGCAGGCGTGGACAACCCGCCCTTGCCGATGCCGACAGCGGCGTGGACCTCGCTGCTCAACGAGTGGCGCCGGGCGCCGCTCAATCAGCTTAAGGTCGATGACAAGAACAATGCTGTCATCGTCGCCGAGCAGGTCATCCCCGCCGATATCGGCGGCCGCTGGATTCGCGAGATTGCCCTCTATGACGCGGACGGTGACATGGTGGCGGTGGCCAACTGTGCGCCGACCTTCAAGCCGCTTCTCAGTCAGGGCTCGGGTCGTACCCAGGTGGTGCGGTTAAACCTGATCGTCAGTAGCTCTAGCAATGTTCAACTGAAGATCGATCCAAGCGTGGTGCTGGCCACCCGCGAGTGGGTGACCGAAGAGCTGGCCAAGCAGGATTTCAAGCATTCGGTAGTCGCCGCTACGACGGCCGCAATCACCCTCAGTGGCCTGCAGACGGTCGATGGTGTGGCCTTGGTTGCCGGTTCGCGGGTGCTGGTGAAAAATCAGGCCGCAGCCAAGGACAACGGTTTATATCTGGCCGTGGCTGGTGGGCCTTGGGCACGCTGCACTGATGCGGACACCAGTGCCAAGGTCACCCCTGGCCTGTTAGTCCTGGTCGAGCGTGGGACGGTCAACGGCGACAGCGCATGGCAGTTGGTCACCGACGCCCCGATCACTCTGGGCGTGACTGCCCTGGCCTTTGAAATGGCGTTCGGTCGCACTGGTGTGGCGGCGGGCACCTATCGCAGTGTTACGGTCGACGTTAACGGTCGGGTGACCGCTGCGACTAACCCCACCACGGTGGCGGGCTACGGGCTGACAGACGTTTACACCAAGACGCAGATTGACCAAGCGTTGACGCTCAAGGCGCCGCTGGCCAGCCCGGCCCTTACCGGGGTGCCGACGGCGCCGACGCCGGCTGCTGGCACCAATACCACCCAGTTGGCCACGGCTGCTTTCGTACAGTCGGCTATTGCGGCCTTGGTGGCCTCTTCGCCCGCCGCGCTGGATACGCTCAACGAGCTGGCGGCAGCTCTCGGTAACGATCCGAACTATGCTGCGACCATGACCAACGCCCTGGCCCTTAAGGCGCCTTTGGCCAGTCCCACTTTTACCGGCGACCCAAAGGCGCCGACGCCGGTATCCACGGATAAAGATACTTCCATTGCCACCACGGCATTTGTGCGGGCGGCGATGGCGTTGTATGGGTTAGGCAGCACGGCGGCGCCATTTGGCGGCAGCATCGACACATTAAGCGAGACGGGTGTTTATTTAGTGTCAGGTAACGCCGGCACGCTGCCTGTATGGCCTCTAAACGCCCCTGGCGGAGTGGGTGGGCAGGATATTACAGCCGGCAATTTGTTCCACATTGAGCGCGGCTCAGGAGGTGCCGCGACTCAGATCATGGATGCTTTCACTAGCTCTGACCTCGCTGTCACCATGATCCGCACCAAAAAGCTGGGCGGCACTTGGTTGCCGTGGCGTGAAATCTGGACCAGCGGTAATACGCCAAAGCAGTCGAACCCCTTGGATACGACGGCAGGCGCAATGTTGACCATGGGTTCATTCGGTGCCGGCAGAGCGGTCATTAGCACCGAGGTCAATCTAGACAAGTATCAGGAGGCGGGTAATTACCTGACGCCCAATGCTGGCCTGCTCCATTTGCCAGAAGGATGGTCCCCTACAACCCGCTATAGCTTGGTGGTTGAGGGGCTTGGCCCGTCTAGTTACCTCGTGCAGCGAATCACAGGCGGGATGGATGCCGGTGCTAGTCCAATTCATGCCGTGCGGGTGATGCAGAACGTTAACGGCTGGGCGGATTGGCAGATCATCTCAACCAGCCAGCAAGCTCCGTTCAGAGGAACCCAGGTTTACAGGAATGCCGGCGTTTTCACTTGGGCTGTTCCGGCAGGCGTTAAAAGGGTTTGGGTTCAAGTGATCGGTGCCGGCGGGGGTGGCGGTGTGCGGCGCGTCAGTGGAGAGGCTGGGGGTGGTGGCGGTGGCGGTGGCGGCGTCGCTCAAGGCCTATTTGACCTCGGCAGTGCAAGTTCGGTGACTGTGACCGTCGGCGAAGGTGGTCTCGGCGCTACAGCGCCAGGGCCTGGGGGTAATGGCCAATCCAGCGCTTTCGGGACGTTCTGCTCGGCTACTGGTGGCACTGGTGGTCAATCCGTTGCGGGTGCCGGCGGCGGTTCTGGAATTGGTACTGGCGGTTCCCTTAACTACGGGTTAGGCGATGGCAGCTATGGGGTGCTGACCACGGCTACGCTTGGCGTGGGTGGCACCGGTGGCGGCCCAAGCAGTGGTGGCTCTTCTGGTGGTTCTGCCGTGGGTCGAGGCCCTGGCGGCGGCGGGGGTGGCGCAAGCAATACTCCCACCTCATATGGCGGTAATGGGGCAAATGGAATGGTGCTTATTCAATGGTAGGGGTGACTATGTGGGCGCTTGTGCAAGACGGCGTTGTAATCGAAACGACCGAAATTGATCCGGAGGGGCGCTTTCACCCTGACTTAAAGTGGCGCGCCTGTACGTCGTTGGTTAAGCCTGGCTGGCTGTACGCGAATGGTGATTTTGCCGAAAAGGTTGAATCGCCGGAGGAAATCAAAGCTGCCGAACGTCAGTGGCGAGACAGTGAGCTGGCGGCCCGTCAGTGGCTGCGCAACCGACACCGCGACGAGCAAGACCTGGGGCGCCCTACGACGCTTAGCAACGAGCAATTCGCCGATTTTCTGGCCTACCTGCAAGCGCTGCGCGATTGGCCGGTGGCCGAGGCGTTCCCCGACAAGCAGCACCGGCCAGCCCCGCCGCCGTGGATCGATCTTTACACCCAATGACGCCCCGCACTTAAGGGGCGTTTTCTTTTCTGCTGCATCCCTTCTGGCCTCGCTGACGCGGGGCCTTTTCGTATCTGGAGAACCTATGAGCGGCTTCTTTCACGGCGTCACCGTAACGAACGTCGACACCGGCGCGCGCACTATCGCTTTGCCGTCGTCTTCGATCATTGGACTGGTCGACACCTTCACCCCTGGCCCGGACGCCACCGCGAAAGCCAATGACCTGGTGATGATCACCAGCGAGCGCGAGGCGGTGGCCGCGTTCGGCCCTAACTCAGCTATCACCAAGGCCTGCCGGGCGATCTACACCCGCGCTCAAGCGGTTATCGTCGCGTGCGGCGTGGCCAAGCTGGAGGACGCTGCCGAGCAGACCTCGGCGATCATTGGCGGCGTTCTGGTCGATGGCACCCGCACCGGCCTGCAGGCGCTGCTCGATGGCAAGAGCCGGTACAACGCACAGCCGCGGCTGTTGGTGACCCCCAAGCACAGCGCGACCCAGGCGGTCGGCACGGCCCTGGTAGCGTTGGCGGACAAGCTGCGCGGAATCGCCATCATCGACGGCCCCAACACCACCGACGAGGCCGCCATTGCCTACGCGGGCGAATTCGGCGCCAAGCGCGCGTTCATGGTCGACCCCGGCGTCAAATACTGGGACACCGACGAGAGTGCCACAGTGGACGCGCCCGGCTCGGCCTGGGTCGCTGGCTTGTTCGCCTGGACTGACAACGAGTACGGGTTTTGGGCATCCCCGTCCAACAAGGAATTCGTAGGTGTCACCGGCGCCGGCCGCCCGGTGGAGTTCTTGGACGGTGACGCGACGTGCCGGGCCAACCTGCTCAACAACGCCAATATCGCCACCATCATTCGCGATGACGGCTACCGCCTGTGGGGTAACCGCACCCTGTCGAGCGATCCGAAATGGGCGTTCGTCACCCGCGTGCGAACCATGGATATCGTGATGGACGCGATCCTGTACGGCCACAAGTGGGCGGTCGACCGCTCGATCACCGCGACCTATGTCAAGGACGTGACCGAAGGCCTGCAGGCCTTCATGCGCGACCTCAAGAATCAGGGCGCAATCATCAACTTCGAGGTCTACGCCGATACCGAGTTGAACACGGCCAGCCAGCTGGAGCAGGGCAAGGTGTACTGGAACATTCGCTTCACCGATGTCCCGCCTGCCGAAAACCCCAATTTCCGCGTAGAGGTCACCAACCAATGGCTGACCGAAGTTCTGTCGTCTGCCGCTTAAGGAGCGCATCGCATGGCAATGATTCCCGAAACCCTGGCGAACCTGAATCTGTTCGTCGATGGCGTCAGCTTTCAAGGCGACGTGCCCAGCCTGACCCTGCCCAAGCTCACGCTCAAGATGGAAGAGCACCGCGTGGGTGGCATGGACATGCCGGTCGAGATGGACCAAGGCATGGAGAAACAAGAGGCTGGCTTCACCACCACCGGCGTGCGCCGCGAAGCCCTGAAGTTCTTCGGTCTGGCTGACGGCAACGCCTTCAACGGCACGTTCCGGGGCGCCTTCAAGGGCCTCAAGGGCAGGATCACCCCGGTGGTGGTCATACTGCGCGGCAGCCTCAAAGAGGTGGACATGGGTGACTGGAAGCCGGGCGACAAGGCCGAGATCAAGCACAACGTCGCCGTGACCTATTACAAGCTCGAAGTCGATGGCCGCTTGATCTACGAGATCGACGCCCTCGGCATGAAGCGCGTGATCAACGGCGTGGATCAACTGATGGCGCAACGTCAGGCCCTGGGCCTGTAACCCCTCTCTTTCGAATTAGGATTGATAACCCATGGCTCAAAAAATCAAGACCCCTCCAACTTGGATGACCCTGCAAGCTGACCGCGTTACGGTCAGGTTGAGCAAGCCTTCAGAGGCTAATGGTGTGCAGGTTGACCAGCTCTCGCTGCGCGCCCCAACGGTGCGCGATATCCGCAGCGCTCAGGCCGGGAGCGGTGATGAAGAGCAGCGCGAATTGAACCTGTTCGCGAGTCTCGCCGAGGTGGGTGTGAAGGATCTCGAAGCCCTGGCCCTGAAAGACTACACCCGCCTGCAGGCCGGTTATTTTCGTCTTCTGCAGGACGACGAGCTTTGACCCTCAGTTGCAAAAAAGGATGGCCAAACGCCTAGCCAAAGAGCTGGGCTTTTCGGCAGCTGAAATCACACTCATGCCCTGGTCGGACATGTGCTGGTGGCTCACGGATTGAGCCCAAGGGGGTAGTCGATGGCAGGCAAGCTGGCGTTATCGCTGGTAATCGGTGGCGCCGTCGCATCATCGATGGGCGCCGCATTCAACACCGTCTCGGGTCATATCAATAAGCTCGAGGCTAAAGGCAACAAGGCCAAGGTGCTGAAGAGCACCATTGGCGACACGATCAAGCTGCGCGATGAGTGGAAGCGAGCACACGATACCGGAGCGGCCGGGGCCGATAAGCTGCAGCGCAAACTGGAGGGCAACCTGGATGCACTGCGTAAGCAGGGCGTCGAGGTTGGGCGCTTGGGCCGTGAATACCAACGTTTGGGGCGGGAGGCTAAGGCCGCTGACCTGCAGCTCAAGGGGCATCAGCAGATTGAGGCAGGCAAGTCTTCGCTCAAGTCCAACTTGGGCGCAGCGGCCGTTGGCATCGGTCTGACCGCTGTTCCCACGAAGATCAGCGCCGACTATCAGTCGATCATCCGTGACATTGCGATCAAGGCGGACGTGGCCAACACACCCGAGGAGGTGCAGCTCAGCCGGACAGTGATCAGCACGGCCAACGATACCGGCATGGCACGCAATGACGTAGCCGATCTGATCAACCAATTGGTCGGCGCCGGCATGGAGCTGGACAAGGCCATGGCGTATGCGCCGACGGCGGCCAAGTTTGCCGTCGGCCAAGGATCCTCGGGCGTCGACACGGCCAGCATGATCATGGCTCTGCAGCAAAACGCCAAGATCACCGATCCCAAGGTGATGCAGCAGGCGCTGGAGGCCATTGCCTATCAAGGCCAGGCGGGCAGCTTTGAGGCCAACGATATGGCCAAGTGGTTCCCACAGCTGCTGGCAGGGATGGAGAAGAACGGCATCACTGGCCTGGATTCGGTGTCGTCGCTGGGTGCAATGCTGCAGGTGCAAATGAAGACGGCGGGCAGCTCGGATGAGGCGGCGAACAACTTCAAGAACTGGATGGAAAAGATCGGCTCCGGCGATGTGGTCAAGGCTTATGCGGATGCGGGCATTGACTATCAAGCCTCGCTGAACACCGGCCTGCAGAAGGGCATGAACGTTATCGAGTCGTCCATGGCCCTGGCGATGAAGTATGTGCAGGCGACGGACCCGGCGAAAGCCAAGAAGATGCAGGAAGCCCAGGCCAAGATCGACAAGGAGGCCGATCCAGTGAAGGCCAAGGCGGCGTTAGAAGCCTTGGAGAAAACCCTGCGGACTGGTGATCTGTTCGCTGACATGCAGGTTAAGGCTGCGTTGACTGCTTATGCGCAGAATCGGGGGCTCTACGACACGCTCAAAGCTGATTCGGTGGAGGCGGAAAAGGTCGCGGGCATTCTCGACAAGAACTTGGCTGAGCGGCGTGAGACTTCCGCGCAGCGCTGGGCAGAGATGGCCCAGGCCGCGAACGATTCCATGCGCAGTATCGGGGATGCCATTCGCCCTGCGACGGATGCTGCGGCTCAGGGCTTGACCTGGGTAGCGCGGGGTATCACCGGTCTGTCGGACAAGCTTCCAATGGTGGTGATGGGGGTCGCTGGGGTTACGGCCGCCGTGATTGGCCTTCTCACTGCGGCCAGCGCGGTCAAGGTCGGGCGCGGGGTATTCAACGTCGCTCGCGGTACCCTTATGGGGCGGCGTGGTGCGCCGGGTGCGGGTAGCGCGGTCGGTGATGTCGCGCTGCCCAAGACCGGCAACAAGGTCGTAGACGCAGGCCTGGGCGTGCTGGGTAAGGTCTTTGGTGCCCCGGCAAGCAACGATGCCGGCGCTGTCCTTGGCAACGACCCGCAGCGCGTTTTCGTGGTCAACGCCGATGCATTCGGACGGATCGGCAGCAGTGTTGGCAGCTCTGGTCCTGGTGAGCCTGCCAGGGGGCGCCGGGCTCGCCGTCGGCGCAATCGCCGTGCCGGAGCATCGGCCGGAGTACGGCGTCCTGCCGCTGCCCCGCGTGTTCCTGCCCGAGCTCCGGTGACCCTGGCGCCGGGCGCAGGTTTGCCGACCGTGCCGCCCGCTGCGGTGAGCGGTGGATTAGGCGACCTGGGCAAAACGGTGCGGGGTATTCGTGGGATGACCAAAATCGCCAAGCGTGTGCCTGGCGGTAATCTGCTGGACGCCGGTATCGGTGTTATTGATACCGCGTTGAACGCTCAGACCCAGGATGAAAAGGCCGAGGGGTACGGTGGCGCGGCTGGCGGTCTGGCTGGGGCGCTTGCGGGTGGAGCGGCGGGTGCAGCCATTGGCTCGGTGGTACCCGTGATCGGCACAGTGATTGGCGGCGCCATCGGTGCCGCGCTGGGCGGTATGGGCGGGGAGTTCATGGGCGGTTTCCTCGGCAAGAAATGGTTCGGCGAACACAGGCCCGAAGCGGTGGCAAGTAAGGCACCACCCGCGCCGGGCGATGTAGTGCGCGAGATAGTCCAGGCGACCCCGCCAGCGCCAAGTGTGCCGGAGATCGCCAAGGCGGCCGCGCCCAAGACCGAAGCACCGAAGATCGATCAGTCGTTTGCCTATTCCCCGAGCATGTCGTTCACGATTGAGGGGGATGCCCGAGATCCTGACCGCCTCTTTGGTCTGCTGGAGTCCCGCTTGCGTGGTAGTTGGGAGCAGTGGGAGCGCGAGCGGTCGTCCCGTCAGGCCGCCACTCAATTGTTCGATGCTGCTCACATCTAAGGAGGTGCCATGGCCTACATGGAGGCAATGAAATCTGCGTTGTCATCACTGATTGCGGCGGGTGAGGCTGGCCGGACCAGTCTCGATGGGATGTTGGGACCGCTCAACGGGGCGATCAGTGATATGTCCGGGGCGGCGGCCGAACTTGAGGGTGTGCCCTTCATCGGGCCTGCCGTCGGTGCCAAGCTGCAACGGACCATGCGCGCGATCAATGCGGCGCAGTCCACCGTCGGAAAGGTGGCCTCGACCTACAGTCGGGCTGTCACTGCTGCAGGTCAGGTGCAAGATCGCCTTGGGTCGCTCAAGGAACAAGCCAGCAAGGCAGGCGCGGCTATCAACCGCATTGCAGGCCAAGTCAGCCCGGCCCTGGGGAACATCCTGCCTACTGGCGCACTGGCACCTGGCGTCACCCCTGCGGCCGAGGCAGTCAAGCCATTCCCCCATTTGCTGATCCTGCAGCCGCTGGAGCCGAACGCCAAGCCGTATTACTTCAACGTGGAGACGGCTGCGTTTGACGAGCTACGCCGGCAGACGGGTTTCCGCTGGGCCGGTCAGGAGCGTCTGACCCGTGATATCGCGCAGCAGGCGGTTGGCCAGGGCGAGGACAAACTGACCATCAAGGGTGTGATTTTTCCTGCCTTCAAGGGCGGCATCGGCCAGCTGGATACCCTCCGTGGCATTGGCCGTAAGTTGGGACCGGTAAGCCTGGTGACCGGTTTCGGTGCGGTGCTGGGTACCTGGTGCTTGACCAACGTGGAAGAAGAGCAGTCCGCGCTGCTTGGCGGTGGGATCCCCCGTAAACAATCGTTCTCTTTGGAGTTTGTGAAGTATGGCGACGACCTGCAGAACGTCTGAGGGGGATCTGCTGGACACTTTGTGCCAGCACTATTACGGCCACCTGACCGGCACGGTGGAAGCGGTGCTGGCGGCGAACCAAGGATTGGCAGATGAGCCGCAGCCCTATCGGGCGGGCCTGCTGATCACCTTGCCGGATCTGCCCGCGCCCGAGATCGAGTCCGTCATGTTGTGGGATTGAGATCCCGCAAATCCTATATCGAGCCCCGCCTAGTGCGGGGTTCTTCATTTCTGGAGCATGCATGAAACCGACGTTTCGAATCGTCGCTGATGGAAAGGACATCACGACGTTGATCAACGACCGGCTGATACTGCTGCGCACCTCGGACAAGCCCGGTATGGACTCCGATGAATTCGAGTTGCGCATCGATGACCGTGAGCAGTTGGTAACGCTGCCCAAGCGTGGGGCCAAGATTGAAGTTTACCTGGGCTATTCGGATCAGTCCTTGGCGCGGTTGGGCAGTTACACCGTGGATGAGATCGAGGTGACCGGGCCGCCTGACACGCTCACGATTCGCGGTAAAGCCAGTGACATGCGCGGTACCGGCAAGACCACGCGCAGCGGAAGCTGGGAGAGCGTGCCGCTCGCTCAGATCGTGCGCGACGTGGCTGCACGTAACGGCTGGACGCCGGTCTGTTCAGTTCAGACCAAGGTCCCCCGGATCGATCAGGTCAACGAGTCCGACTTTAACTTCATCACACGCCTGGCCAAGCAGTACGACTGCACCGCCAAGGTGGCCGACGCCAAGCTGCTGGTCATGCCTAAGGAGGGCAATCAGACGGCCAGCGGTAAGGCACTGTCGGCAATCACGCTCACGCGACCAGACGTCAGTCGCTATTCGTTCAAGCTTGGTGATCGAGGCGCACAGAAGGCGGTCAAGACCAAGCATCAGGACAAGAGCACTGGCGAGCTGAAGGTGGTCGAGCTGGGGAACGATGAAGCGCCTGACGGCCTTCCTGGCGTGCATACCGATCGTCACATCTACCCCAACAAATCGGCGGCTGAGCAAGCCGCCAGGGCGAGGCTAGCGGCGTTCAACCGCAGTACTGCCGGAGTGCGCTTCGAGATGGTCGGCCGCACCGACATGTTTGCCGAACGCCGCATCAATGCCCAGGGCTTCAAGTCAGGCCTCGACGGCGACTATCTGGTCGACAGCGTCGAGCAGGTATTCACCCAGTCCGGCTGGACCACCACCGTTGAGTGCATTGGCGGCAAGAAAGGCAAGGCCAAGGCCGCAGGCAAGAAGAAAAAAACTGACAAGCCGCTCAGGGTCGAGCAGCTGTAACCCATCCTACCCAGAGGTTCTCTATGTTTTCTCACATCATACGGGCGGCCATCCAGTGGCTCCTGCTGTTCCCTGTGCGTGTTCTGCTGATCCTGCTGGGCGCGCTGATCGTGCCTATGGCGCTGCCTTTCCGCCAGGCAGCAGGCGCGGCCGTACCCTTCACCCAGGCGCCCGGCGAATGGCGCCTGATCACGCTGCCCGAATGGGCGTGGCTCTGGTCGAACGACCGGGACGGCGCCCTGGGCGACCGGCGTGGCTGGTGGCACTTGAATGCGCCTCTCGGCCTAGGAGCCTACCACTGGTTCTCAATGCTCTGGTGGCTGGCCTTACGAAATCCGGCCAATAACATGCGGTTCACGCCGTGGTTCGGCTGCCCTGTGACGGACTGCGATTACTGCTACTGGGGCGACGAGAGCGTCGAAGATCGTCCGGGGCAGGGCGGTCGGCGGTTCCTGCTCGCCACTCACAGGCAGACCGGCCGCCGCTACTACGGCTTCTATGGCGTGTGGCAGTGGTCGCCAACCCGCGCCATGGTGATTCAGATCGGCTTCAAGGGCGAGCCGAAAGACTGGGTCGAGGACTACAGCGGCGACCTTTCCCGGCAGTGGGCCGGCATGACATTTGAAATCAACCTGTTCAAGGACATCTCGTAATGGCGATCACCGAAAAGCAACTGCTGCAGATCCTCCCCCACGCCGGCCGCCAAGCCGGCGTTTTTGTTCCTGGGCTCAATGCCACGATGGGCAAATACGCCATCGTCACGCCGTTGCGCATCGCGGCGTTCATCGCTCAGACGGGACATGAGTCCGGCCAGCTGCGGTATGTGCGTGAGCTGGGCAATGACCAATACCTGTCGAGGTACGACACCGGCAAGCTTGCCGCCCGCCTGGGCAACACGCCCGAGGCCGACGGCGATGGCCAGAAGTATCGCGGTCGTGGCCTGATCCAAGTGACCGGACGGGCCAACTACGAAGCCTGCAGCGAGGCCCTGTTCGGCGACAGTCGTCTGCTCTCGACGCCGGAACTGCTCGAGCATCCAGTGTATGCAGCGATGTCGGCGGGATGGTTCTGGCATAGAAACAGCCTCAATAGCCTAGCCGACAAGGGCGACTTCCTTGCCATCACAAAGCGGATCAACGGCGGTACCAATGGCCTGGAAGATCGCCAGGCGCTCTACAAGCAGGCGCTGAAGGTTCTGCAATGATGTCGGTCGACTGGAAGCTTGGCTTCTGGGCGGTGGTGTTCGGCCTCCTCGTGGGCTGGCGAGGTGCCTGGTTATGGCAGGCCAATGCCTATGGCAAGCAGCTCGCCGCCCAGGTGGCGGATTACGACCGCCAACTGGCGGCAAAAGATCGAGCGCATGGTCGGGAGCGCGAGGCTGCGGCGGCAGCTGCGCTCGATCAACTGGCGGTGCAGCAAGATGCCCGCCGCGACTTAGAAGATCGCCTGCAGACGCAGGCACTAATGCACTGGAAGGAGATGAGTGATGCTCAACAAGTTCAGGCTCGCCTGCGTGACAGGCTTGCTACTGCTGATGTGCGGCTGTCAGTCCTTGTCGACGCCGGAACCATTGCCCCCCAGGGTTGTGACGGTGGGAGGCGAGAAACCCCCGGCGCCGGAGGCGTGGTACATGGTGCCGTACGAGCCTACCTTGAGCCAGCGCATGCGCAGCGAATTATCGCCATCACCGACGAAGGCGACCGAGGATTGATTGCGCTGAAGGCGTGCCAGGCCTACGTGCGCCAAGTCACCAAGTGAAAGGAGCGAGCCGGGCGGATGCGTCAACATCCAGTCCGGCTCGCCGAACCCGCAGACCATTCCTGCAAGTCCAGCCTAGGCTCCTGCTCTGTGCACAAAGCGCGGCGAGCCTAACACCTGTTTATTCATACAGTAAAGACTTGCGAAACTATGACCTCTCCAATTATTCCCTGGATGGGTGGCAAACGCCGCCTGGCCGACCGCTTGATCCCTCTCTTTCCTCCTCACGAATGCTATGTCGAAGTTTTCGCCGGGGGCGCTGCATTGTTTTTCATGCGCCCTCAGCCTGCGCCGGTGGAGGTGCTCAACGATTTAAACGGTGACCTGGTCACGCTTTATCGGGTGGTGCAAAACCATCTGGAAGAGTTCGTGCGCCAGTTCAAATGGGCGCTCAGCTCGCGGCAGATCTTCGAGTGGCAGAAAATGACCCGGCCCGAGACGCTGACCGACATCCAGCGCGCTGCACGGTTCTTCTACCTGCAGCAGCATGCATTCGGTGGCAAGGTCACGGGTCAGACGTTTGGGACGGCCACCACTGGTCCTGCTATCAACTTGCTGCGCATCGAGGAGAATCTTTCTGCCGCCTGGCAACGCCTCTGTGGCACCTACGTCGAGAACCTCTCCTGGCTCGACTGCGCCGAGCGCTATGATCGTGCTCATACCTTCTTCTACATGGACCCGCCCTACTGGCAAACCGCAGGCTATGGGCTCGACTTCCCATTCGAGCAGTACGAGCGGATGGCTGATTTCATGCGCCGGTGCAAGGGGAGGGTGATGGTGAGCATCAACGATCACCCGGACATCCGCAGGGCGTTCGATGGCTTCCACTTCGAGAGTCTGGATATCCGCTACAGCAACACCAACCAGCGTCAGAGCAAAGCTGAGGTGACAGGCGAGCTGGTGATCATGAACTGGCAGCCTGCAGGACTTGGGCAGCTATTCTAGCGGCGGCGCCGGGATCTCCTCGATCAGCTCTTCGCCCTGGTTGCGGACATTGCCCACCTGTTTGCTCACCGGGTACCACTTAAAATCGGCCGCAGGCCGGCAGCCTGTCTGCACAATCTCAGCGGCTCGTTCGGGCGTGGTGTCTTGGGCAATCCACTCGCGGGCAAGCTGTGGCGTGAGGACAAGTGGCTTGCGGTCGTGGATATCGACCAGTCCCTGATCTGCTGCAGCGGTGATGATGACGAAGCCATCCCGGTCATCTGGTTCTAGGCCGGGGTGGACTTCGGCTAGCGCCGCGAAATACAACGGCTCGTCATTTGCGGCAGTAATGTAATAGGGCTGCTTGCGTTTCGGTTCAGCTGGATCCGGAATCCACTCAAACCATCCGTTCGCGGGCGCCAAAGCCCGGCCTCCCGGCCACAGCGTTTTGAAGAACTTCCCCGTCATCACCGTCTCGGCCCGTGCATTGATCGGATCGGGACGCTTCCCCTTCGCCCAAAAGGGTGCCCATCCCCATTTCACTCGATCTACGCTCAGTCCACCGTCGACTGGGCGAATCAGCTCGACTCGTGTGGACGGCGCGACGTTGTAGCGGTTGATCCGTTCATGGTCGTAGCCATTGATCACTACTAGATCCAGCGACAGCTGTTGGAGGTAGTGATCCATTGAGTCGTAGATCGAGTACCTTCCGCACATAACTCACCTCAACGTTAATCGGCTTCTCATCGTCCTGGTATTGACCGGAATGCATCCTACTAGTTTACTGTATGAATATACAGTTTGAGTCGGATTGTCCTGCCATGACCATCACCTTCCTCGGAACGCCCACGGGCGGTCCCGCGTTGCTGCCCGTTTACTCTTTCCGGGTGCCAGCGGGTTTTCCCTCACCTGCAGCAGATCACCTTGAACGGCATATTTCCCTCGATGAGCTGTTTGATCTCCGGGCGCCCCATGTCTACCTGGTTCAGGTTGAAGGGGACAGCATGCAAGGCGCGGGGATCTATTCGGGTGATCTTTTGATCGTAGACCGTAGCAGTGAGGCAGAGCATGGCGATATTGTGATCGCGGCAATCAACACAGAGCCGGTGTGCAAGCGGTTGTATCGCCGTAACGGCGTGCTGATCCTGCAGTCGGAGAATCCAGCGTACCCGCCTCGCCATGTTATGGAAGGCGACGATCTGGTGATCTGGGGCGTAGTTCGCTACAGCGTGCGTGACCATGCCCAATGACCAAGTGTTCGCGCTTATTGATTGCAACTCGTTTTATGCAAGCTGCGAGCGGGTCTTTCGCCCTGATCTGGCCAAGACGCCGATAGTCGTCCTGAGCAACAACGACGGCTGTGTGATTGCCAGATCCTACGATGCGAAGCCGTTCGTAAAAATGGGTGAGCCTTATTTCCAGGCCAAGGACAAGCTGCGTCGGCATGGCATCGTGGCGTTCTCTTCGAACTACGCGCTCTACGGCGACATGAGCGAGCGCGTCATGTCACTGATTGAGGCGATGGTGCCGGCTGCTGAGGTGTATTCGATCGATGAGTCCTTCGCTGACCTCACCGGTATCCCAGGCAATCTGACCCAGTTTGGCCGTGACCTGCGCGCCAAAATCCTCCAGTGCACCGGAATTCCGGTAGGTGTTGGGATCGCCCGTACAAAGACCTTGGCGAAGCTGGCCAACCACACCGCGAAACGCCTGCAGGCGCAGACCGGGGGAGTGGTCGATATTTGTGACCCCTTCAAGCGCGACTGGGTGCTGCGTAATACCGAGGTCAAGGAAGTCTGGGGGATTGGAAGGCGAATGACCGCGCATCTTGAGGCCATGGGGATCCGCACCGCCATGGACCTCGCCCAGGCTGACCCGTGGACGCTTCGCCAGAAGTTCAGCGTTGTGGTCGAGAAGACGGCCAGGGAGCTCGCCGGCACACCTTGCCTCGAGCTTGAGGAGGCTGATCCGCCGAAGCAGGAGATCTGCTGCAGCCGGATGTTCGGCAAGCGTCTGACCGAGATCGCCCCCATCAAGCAAGCGGTGGCCGCCTACGTCGGGCGTGCGGCGGAAAAGCTGCGTGCTCAGGGGTCGGTATGCAAGCGCATGCGGGTGAGCATCCGCACCGGGATGTTTAACCCTGATGAGGCCCGGTACGCGCAAGGGGTTTTGGTCGAGCTGCCATATCCCACCAATGACACGCTGCTGCTCACGCGGGCGGCTACCGAGGCAGTTGAGCGGATCTACCGTCCTGGTTTCCGGTACAGCAAGGCAGAGGTGCTGCTGTTGGATCTGCGGCAGCCCGGCGAATTCACTGATGATCTGTTTGCTGTCACGCAGCCTGTGGCGTGTGACCGTCTGATGTCGGTGCTGGACGAGATCAACGGCAAGTATGGAAGAGGCACCATGCACACGGCCACCGTCCCCCGCACCCCCGACTGGGGGATGCGCCGGGAAATGATGAGTCGCTCCTATACAACCCGCATCGATCAGTTGTGGAAGGTTCGTTGACCTGATCACTCGATCAGATGGAAGTCGTCCCTGGTATTGGGGTGTGGCGTGGCCCCTCGGCAGTTGCCTGCTCTCAGGGGAGGGTGGCCGGGGAAGAACACTAGGCCTTCCGTCTCCATCGCATATGCAAGCGCCTGCATCGTGACGCGGCGCAGCTCGGCCCCGTTCTCAATACTCCGTATTGCGCCTGGTGATACGCCCGACCGGAACGCCAGGGCCTCGACGCTCCACCCAAGCAAAGAGCGCGCTGGGGCGCAGTGGCAGGGGAGGAATCCAAGTGGCAGTTGCTCCATCAGCCATTCCATGGCCTCGAGCTGGTCGTCATCCAAGACTAATCGAATAGTTTGCGCGTCGATTACGTCTGCAGGCATTTGAGAACTCAAATTTAGCTGTATGTTCGTACAGTATAAAGGTTGAGTTACAAATCAGGCAAAGCGTGGGGGCGTTGGCCTATGTGTTGCGGGTGTGTGGGGCAAAAATGGGGCAAACTGAGCGCCATTCTATGCCCCTCTATGCCCTTTGAGCGCTTCGCATGCACCCACAAAAAAGCGCCCAAGCCCTTAATCTAAGGGGCATGGGCGCTTTTCGCGTTAATACTCCAGCACAATCGGAGTGTGAGGATATTACCAATATTTGCTATATGACTTCGATATCAATCCATGTGCCAGTCGCTGAATATCTGAACATTTTTTCGTACGCCATTTGCAGGCGTTGGTCTTCTGATAGCAAATCTTTGCGCCACTTTAGGCGCTCCGCAAATTTGCGTGCCTGTTCTCGCGCGACTTGCTCGGATTCATGAATCCTCAGCACGTTTGTATAACCTTCTGTCAAAGTGACAACAGGGAAGGTGTCATCGCTTTCTAGTGTGCCGTCCAAATTCTCCAGAATATCTTTTGCTTCATCAGCATATGTTAATGCGGTTCTCTTATCTCCATGTCGCTGCGCTACAATTAGCAATTGTTGTGCGAGGGCGTGAAGAGTATGTGGCATCGAATATGCTTGAGTCGCTATCCGGAGCTTTTCGAGGGACTCTATGTGCTCTCCAAAGTCTCTCATGGAAAGGCCATACTGAAGCCAGAATAATCCGTCTTGTTCGAACTTTTTCTCTAGTGATTTGTAGAGGGATGTGACTAGTTCCTTCCTTCCCTTAAGGACTTCTCGAAGGAATGCATGGTTTATTAAGCCTTTGTAGATGATTGCTTGCACTTTATCGACATGCTTAATTACAGGGGATTCATATTGCGCGAACGCGTCTAGTAGTGCCGATAAGGCCTTAATTGTCATTAATGGGTCAATTAAGTGGTCTAGCACATATCGCACGTAGACAGGGTGTCGAACACTAAGTTTGTGCGATCGTTCAATCACGATGCCCGCTAGGCTCGTACTAAATATTTCGCTAGATTGAATTATTCCTACTGTGGATAGAGCTCTGTCTACTAGGCCTACAGGAGCTTCTTGTTTCCTGTCTGTTATTAAGCCTACAACCAGGAAACAAAGTTTTTCGTCCTCAGTTGTTAGGGTTGAGAATTCGTTAGCGATAATTTGACCGTAGCCTAAGCCAAACGTTGCTTCAATGAGTGCGATTAGAAGCTGTTTCTGAGCTCTATCAACTAACTCAGCTACACGTTTTTTTATTGGAAGCTGGCCGAGGCGTGTCCATGATCCATGTTTTTCAAGTTTTTCAAGGAGCCTCAGTGCGTCCGCGTCTGAGAATTTGTCAACGTGTATCGGCGTCTGGCTACTTTCCCTGAGAGCCTTTACCGTTTTCTTCTTCCAAATGCTTTCCCGCTCCGTGCCAATCAGCATAGTCTTTTGCAGGCGTTTCGATGCAAAAATTTCCTTCAAATCGTCTGCGAAAAAGTCTAGGTTGTCTAAGGCTATAAGTACTAGATCTGCGCTCGATGAGTTCTCAATCGCCTCAAGAGTTTCGCTTAGCTTGCTTATTGGTTGCTCAATAAAGTAAACGTCCCAGTTTGTAGTGGTTGACGTCACATAGCAGAGCTGCATAAGGAGAGTGGTTTTGCCTGAGCCAGCTGGGCCTATTATTGGTAGTAAGCAATTATTTGTATGGCCGGAGTTCAGACGGCGCAGCGACTCAGCGAAGATGTCAAGAGTGGCAGGGATTTCATCTACAATATCTTGCCAGGAGGGCTTAAATCCTTTGTAGAAGTTAGATATGGCTGAGGTTGATCTAGAGTCTTTATTGATATATTTTGAAATTGTGTTTCTCTTTACCGGTATAACATGGTCAAATAATGATATATAGCGGGTTGAATCTTGGACTCGAAGAAGTTCTGCGAGGTGAGGTAGGCTTTTGAGAGCTAGATCCATAGGGGACAACGGTTGAACGAATTCTGACTTCAACCAGTCGACAAATGCTCCCAGTGTGCCCGAAATATGCTGGATGTTATATTCTGCAAGAGATGCTTTTTGGAACTCTGTCGCGCTGGGGGTGATTACGAAACTTCTTCCAGGTATCTTGCCGCTGATAGACTTATAGCGTTCAATGTGGAATTTTAAGAGCGGTTCATTTAGCTTCGTTCCGATAAATAATACTGGCGATCTTACGAAGTCGGAACCGCACTGTTCGTACCATGGAAGAGATTTTGAAGTTGCCTTTGCATAATCGCTCGCAGAGAATATAACGCCTGCTTGCAGTCTATCTACGCTTCCGTTTAGTTTGACCAGGTCAATTTTTTTGAAGAAACTATCTTGTTCTTCGATGGCATCTGATGCTAGACGGATACGCACGTATTGAACACCGTTTCGACGAATTGCAGCTTCAAGCGCGTCATCGATATTGAGTGAGTAAATACGTCGCCAAGCAAATGAGGTGAGCTCAAGATACTCCTTGGAAGGTTTTAAATCCCTGAATAGAGTTTCTAAATGAGAGTCTAATCTCGAACCTAGTTTGGCGCGTGCTGCTGCATAAACTTCATCAAGAGGATCGTCAGAGAACGCGTATCCTGCCTGCGCAGCAAGATTTTCAGCGAGTTGCCATCCATCGAGAACTGCCTCATCTTTATTGTCCTTGCAGCCTTTAGATGCGCCGGCGCCTAGAAACAGAATCAGCTCCCCTGTTTCAATCGCTTTTTTTAAGTCATTATTCATTTCGAAGTCCCCTTTCAATCTTCACTTTTGGCTGATGAACAAGGGTCCAAAAGTACTTGGCTGAGCAGATTATTTTTCCTATGCTAAGTTTGATGGCATCGAGCCACTTCTGCAAGAGCATAGGCAAGTCTCGACCACATGATTAGGAGCGGAGGAGTTCTATCCCGCATGAGATTGCCTCAGCGTGAGTGTCGAGGGTCGCCAACGCGGCCATTACATTTTCGTGGGTGACGACTGAGCCACGTTGGCTGACCCAGAGCGAGAGCTCCTCTAGCGCTGCTCTGATAGCAACCTGGTTCAGAAGCAACAGCTCAAGGGTGTCGGCTGTGGTCGACGCTTGTTCATCCATGAGCATGCTCCAGGTTCGACAGTTCTTAGGGCAAATTTAGGGCAAATTCTAGGGCGTCTCAGACCTAAGCCGGCCATCCGCCAACGCTATAGTAGCCGGTTATGCTGGCCTGTGGCGGCCTATTGAGTGCATCGGACCGGTTCAAATCCCTATCTTCGATAGGCTAGAGTTAACGCTTAACGTGATCGCGGAGTTGGAGGAATGGCAAAGGGATTATCGGAAATGATCATGACCGACGACCCTCGGATGCTGGAAGCCGTAGGTGCGATGAGGCGGTATCATGAGGCGCGAGCATCCGGCCGTGCGGATATGGAGGTTGAGCGTCTACGCATCCTGGCAGAATTCTTATTCCAGGCGATTGCGGATCACAACGTTCATGTACTAGGGCTGCCTACCGGTCCTCAGCACTAGATTCCCTGTAGCGCTGGGGGAGAAATGGGACAAATCGTACATGCTGCTCAGAGGTCGAGCGATGATAGAAGGGAATCAGTGGGAGCCGGTATCAGGTATCTTCTGGCAAACAGCACCATCCATTCTGGACGGGACTAGGTGGCTACCGGATCTGGATGGCTCGTCTTTTTTTATAACTATTTTCGGAGCATTAGTTGGGGCGTTTGCCGGTGCGTGGGCAGCACAGCGGTCAGCCAGGAATAGTAAGCGGCGTGATGAATTAGTGGCGGAAATTCGCGTGGTTAATGCTGGGGTTATTCTGAGTCATACTGTATTCGTATCTACATTGTCCGCAAGGCAGGAATACATTGATCCGGCAAGAGAGCGGTATGATGCGGAAAAGGTTAGATACTTGAAAGCTGTTGATATGCCTCCTGAAAGTGGTCAAATTTGTCTAAATCTAGAATTGCAGTATTTTCCTGAGTCTCCAGCGCAGGTTAGCCAGCTTCAGTCACTTGTGCTTCAACAAGGATCCACGCCTGCTCTGCGCTCGGTCACAGCTTTAGTGCAGTCAAATGATTTATTTGCTGAGGCTTTGAGGCTGAGAAATGAATATATTGGGCGGTTTGAAAGAAGGGAAATTCCGTCAAAGTTCACATATCAGGATGTGTATTTTGGCCTAGTGGCGCAAGATGGTCATAATCAGCAGTTCAGTAGTGCTGTGGAGGCAGTGTCATTTTATAGTGATGATGTTCTCTATTTTTCTAAAAGGTTGTGTGAACACCTAGGTGCGCATGCAGAAAAGCTGAAGAAAGAGTTAGGGAGGTTTTCAGCGGAGCGAGTCGGGATTGTTCAATTCGATTTTAGCGCGGCAGAGGAAAATGGTGTTTGTCCTTCCCGGGAGAAATACAAAGACTGGGAAGATGGTTATATTGAAGTAGACAGGCGACCTAGGTGGATGCGCTGGTGGAGCTAGGCGACCAGATGCGGAAGGCGTGTACCGGTTAGAGTGGTACAAAAATGGTACAGATACTATCGGGCTACGCTAAAGGCCGCGTGCTTTGGGCGATAGAACAAGAATGGCTCCAATCCATCATCGGTGCAACGCTGAAGCGGCGGGAGGGCTCAGGGCGCATGGTCAGCGGCGTTGTGGAGGCTTCGAGAGGCATTTTTAGGTACGCGTAATATGCTGCTTCGGAGCGCTTGAGGGCGCGGTCCAAATCAGCCTTGGAAATTGAGGCCTCAGATTGTACCAGAGTGACGGCGTTGACCCGCAGAACACGATGGTCCACGCTCCAGGTGCAGTTGATCGCCTGCATCAGGCGTCGATGCGGTTGTGTTGGTTGTTACGCAGGGGGCCGCTTTGCGGCCCATCGCAGGCTTTGCCAGCTCCTACAGGATTGTGGGAATCGCCAATCACAGCCTGGGCGCATGGGCACTAGCCAGCCTTGGCCTGGACCCCGTCCAGACCGCTCCTGAACCGCAAGCAAATCCGCGTGCCCTGGGTCGTGAGGTTGTGCAAGCTGGCCTCGCCACCAAACCGCTCCATGATCTGCCGGACCATCACCAAGCCAATCCCCAGACGGCCTTGCTTGGTGCTGTAGAACGGCTTGAACGCCATCATTTCCTGCTGACGGCTCAGGCCTTGCCCGGAGTCGTCGATGCACAGCAGCAACTGGCCTTCATCCAGCTGATCAAGGGTCACCACCAGCTTGCCGCCCTCTGGCATGGCTTCGATGGCATTGGCCAGCACGCTGTTGAGCAATTGCCCAAGCAACAGCGCGTTGCTCAACACTGGCGGCGCGCTGTCTGGATTGAAGACGGCTTCGATTCGCGCTTGGCGCAGCTGCGTTTCGAACGTGCCCAGGGCCGTGCGCACGGCGCCAACCAGGTCCACCAGCTCGGGTTCGCCGCGCAGGGGGCGTAAACACAGCAGCAGATCATGCAACCACCCCGACATGCGGTCGACCTGGCTGATGATGTCGGTGATGTTGCCGGTCGCGGGTTGGCCGGGCACCACCTGGGCCAGCTCGGCGCTGCTGCGAATGCTTGCCAGGGGGTTGCGCAGGCTGTGGGCGACGGCGGTGGACATCTCTACCAGGCCGCCGTAGGTCTTGTTCGCCACCAGTTGATCCTGCTGCGAGGCGAGCAAGCGCGAGGCGCGCCAGACGATCCAGAACAGGCCGAAATAGATAGTCAGCCCGCCGAGCGCAGTGGCGGCCCAGATCAGTTTGTGGCCGCGGTCGATCCGCTCGATCAGGTCGACCGGCTCTTTGTAGATCTCGACCATGGCCAGCACCTTGCCTTGGTCGTCGACCAGGGGGATGTAGTTCTCGACGAAGAACATCTTCGGCGCACGTACGAATTGCTGCTCGGTGCGGCCGGGCTCGACCTCGTTGTAGCGCGCGCTGACCTGGCCATGCGAGGCGAAGGCTTGTTCCAGGGCTGAATCTTCATGCACCTGGCGGCCGATCAGCGCCGGGTTGGTCGACCAGATCACCTTGCGCTCGGGGGAGAAGATGCTGGCCAGCAGCACGTCGGGCAGGTGCGCCAGGTGGTCGAGGAACTCCGAGCGGGCGCGTTCGCGGTTCTTGCCGGTTTCGCCGGTGAGCATGCCGTACTGGGTCGAGGCCAGCACGTCGCCCATCTTCATGCCATCCAGGTCGTGGTGGCGGATCTCGCCGAAGGCCATAGACTGGATGAATTGCGCCGACAGCAAGGCATCGCGCTCCAGGCTTTCATTGACCAGAAACCGCGTCGACAGCGAAGCCAGGCCGATCGCCACGGCGCTGATGATGACGAAGCTGATCAGCGAGAAGCGCCGCATGAGGTTGAATGGCTCGACCGGTCCCGGCTGGGAGAACCGTCGGCGGATGGGCGCGAGCCAGGCTGACAAGGATGGCATCGGGAGACCCCAGGTCGAGAGTTGGGTGGTGCAGGCCCGACGGCAGGGGCGCGCGGGACTGATGGCATTTAGTACCTAGTCTAGGTGCATACCGGCGCAGTGAGGGGATTGCTTGTGGAGTAGACCAGCCGGTTTAACCACCTCGCAGCCACATCGTGAAAAACCAGGACAACGCCCGACACATTGTCCGGTGCTGCGCCGATTTAAGCGCTGCCATAGTTATTCAAGGGTGGCGCTGGTTGCATGTGCACACAGGCAGGCAGCCGTTGGTCGCTCGAATCCGCTGGAAGGTGGATTCGCTTTCTATTTTGTACGATGATTTTCGTATTGGCAGGGATGGCTATGAAAAATGGGTTCAGGAAGGCCCGGCACGATGTGATCGCTGCGCTGCAGTCCGGTAACTACCTGCATGTTGCGCGTGGCGATATCGAGGTGAAAAACCTGCTAGCGATGGGCGAGGTTACGGCTGAGGTGCTCATTCGCGTTATTCGCTCCTGCAGCGGCGTCCATCACCACTGCAGCCCTCACCACGCCGTGCCGGCCATCGATGTGCACGTGCTCAAGCGCCTGGGGTGGTACATCAAGTTTTATTTCATCGAGCCAGATACCTGGTTCGTCAGTGTTCATCAGTGAGTAACAGATCATGAAGATCTTCTTCGAAGGCGACACCGGCAAGGCGCTCTGTGAGCAGTGCCAGGCACTGGTGCAGATGCGCTATGTGCGTCGCGACGTGCCGTTCAGCGATAGCCAAGGCCAGGCCAAGGACGTGCTGGTGGGGGTATGCCTGGGCTGCGATAGCGTGGTCGCGATCCCGCCGCAATCCACGCCGGCGATTCGCGAGGCGCGCAAGCAGCAGCTCAAGTCGATCGAGGCGCGCCTGCCGGCGGTCTATCTGGATGTACTGGACGCGGCTATGCATGCCGTGAGCAACGATGCGGGGGCCAGCCTGCGCAAGCTGTTCCTCGGCTACTATTTTCATGCTTTGGCTCACGCCCAAGGCGCGGCGGGGCTGCCGGCGGCGCATGCGACGTTCAGTGGGGCGCTGGAGCAGCAACTGCACATGCGTGCGCTCGCAACACCAGCGGCCACGCGGCGGCTGTCGATGAAGGTCAACGCCCATGTGGCCCAGGATTACCTGGCGTTGCTGCAGGCCACCCAGATGAGCCAGACAGAGCTGCTCAAGGCCGTGATCGCGCGTATTCAGGCCGATGTACTCGAAGCGCGTGACCCTGCGGTGATCGGCGACTTGCAGCGTCTGGCGCACTTGGCCATTTGAAGTTACCCAGCAGCTGGCTTTGCAAATCGGCCTTGGCGAGTGGCCAGGTCGGTTTCAGGATACGCCTGGTCGTTCGCACGCAACCCCCAGGCGACAGGAGTGCCATGCTGTGAGGATGCCCTTGGACCAGTGCACGTAGATGCACGGCCGCGGGCAAGGAGGTGCCCGCAGACTACGCGCCCGTGACGTGGCCGGTGCACCGCAGCAGAACACGCCGGAGCCAGGCCTGCCCACGTGCAGCCTGGTCCGTGATGCCGAGGTCCGCTGTATGCCTGATCCGACCCTTGAACTGCCCGTGATCCAGCGTGTGCTGGATCACCACCGCGACACCCCCGGTGCGCTGTTGCCGATACTCCATGCTATCCAGGCTGGCAGCGGCTACATCCCCGATGCCGCCGTACCTGAGATCGCCCATGCCCTCAACCTGAGCCAGGCCGAAGTGCGCGGGGTGATCAGCTTCTACCACGACTTCCGCACTTCGCCGCCAGCGCGCCACACCTTGCGCCTGTGCCGGGCCGAATCCTGCCAGAGCCGTGGCGCCGAGGCGCTGGCCGCGCAACTGCGTGAACAGCTGGGGCTTGATGATCACGGCACCAGCGCCGATGGCGCCGTCAGCCTGCGCCCGGTCTATTGCCTGGGCGCTTGCGCTTGCTCGCCAGCGCTGGAACTCGATGGCCAGGTGCATGCCCGGCTTACCCCTGAGCGCCTGCGTACGCTGGTTGACGGATGCCTGCAGGAGGCCAAGCCATGCTGAAGCTGTTTATCCCCTGCGACTCGGTCGCCCGCGCGGTCGGCGCCGATCAGTTGGCCGCTGCCCTGGCCGCTGAGGCCGAGCGTCGGCAAATTGCGCTGCAGATCCTGCGCACCAGCTCGCGTGGCCTGTACTGGCTGGAGCCGCTGGTCGAGCTGGAAAGCGCCGCTGGCCGCTTGGGCTTCGGCCCGGTGGCGGTCGAGGATACGGCCTCGCTGCTCGATGCCCTGGCTACCGATCCCGCCAGCCATCCGCTGGCACTGGGTTTGGTCGAGCAGATTCCATATTTAAAGACGCAACAGCGCCTGCTGTTCGCGCGTGCCGGCATTACTCGGCCATTGTCGCTGGATGACTACCGCAGCCATGGCGGTTTTGACGGGCTGGCCAAGGCGGCGCTGATGGATGGCGCGGATGTCGTCGCTGCGGTGCTCGACTCCGGCCTGCGCGGGCGTGGCGGCGCGGCGTTCCCGGCGGGGATCAAGTGGCGCACTGTGCGCGATGCGCCGGCAGGGCAGAAGTATGTGGTGTGCAACGCCGACGAGGGCGACTCCGGCACTTTCGCCGACCGCATGCTGATGGAGGGCGACCCGTTCCTGTTGATCGAAGGCATGATCATCGCTGGCCTGGCGGTGGGGGCGAGCAAGGGCTACATCTATGTGCGCTCGGAATACCCGGACTCGGTTCGGGCGCTGAACGAGGCAGTGCTGCTCGCCCGTGAAGCGGGTTATCTGGACGCCACTGGCAGCGGCGTGGCCTTCGACCTGGAGGTGCGGGTGGGGGCTGGCGCCTACATTTGCGGTGAGGAAACCGCGCTGCTCGAATCGCTCGAAGGCAAGCGCGGGATCGTCCGCGCCAAGCCGCCACTGCCGGCGCTCGAAGGCCTGTTCGGCCAGCCGACCCTGGTGCATAACGTGCTCACCCTGGCCTCGGTGCCGATCATTCTGGCCAAGGGCGCGCCGTTCTACCGCGACTTTGGCATGGGCCGTTCGCTGGGTACCTTGCCGTTTCAGCTGGCGGGGAACGTCCGCCAGGGTGGGCTGGTCGAGCGCGCGTTTGGCCTGACCCTGCGCGAACTGGTCGAGGGCTATGGCGGCGGCACGGCCAGTGGCCGGCCACTGAAGGCTGCGCAGGTCGGTGGCCCATTGGGCGCCTGGGTGCCGCCAAGCCAGTTCGACACACCGCTGGACTACGAGGCCTTCGCCGCCCTCGGCGCGATGATTGGCCATGGCGGAGTCGTGGTCGCCGATGACACCCTGAACATGGCCGGCATGGCGCGTTTTGCCATGCAGTTCTGCGCCGAGGAATCGTGCGGCAAATGCACCCCGTGTCGGATCGGCTCGACCCGGGGCGTGGAGGTGGTCGAGCGCTTGATCGCCAGCAGCGACCCGGCCTATCGCCAAGAGCAGGCCGACCTGCTGCGTGACCTGTGCGACACCCTGCAGTACGGCTCGCTGTGCGCCATGGGCGGGATGACTTCATATCCTGTGGCCAGCGCTCTCAAGCATTTCCCTGCCGACTTCGGTCTGGCCAGCCCGGAGGCCGCGCAATGATCAATTTCTTCGACCCCGCCAGTGACATCGACCTGGGCACCCCTGCGCGTGATAGCGAGGTACAGGTCAGCCTGAATATCGATGGCCGCGCGATCAGCGTGCCTGCCGGCACCTCGGTGATGCGCGCTGCGGCGCTACTGGGTACCAGCATCCCCAAACTGTGCGCCACCGACAGCCTGGAAGCGTTTGGCTCGTGCCGCATGTGCATGGTGGAAATCGACGGCATGCGCGGCTACCCCGCCTCGTGCACCACGCCGGTCAGCGAAGGCATGGTGGTGCGCACGCAAACCGCGCGCCTGGCCGACCTGCGGCGCAACGTCATGGAACTGTACATCTCCGACCACCCGCTGGACTGCCTGACCTGCTCGGCCAACGGCAACTGCGAGCTGCAGAGCGTGGCCGGCCAGGTCGGCTTGCGCGAGGTGCGTTATGGCTATGCCGGTGACAATCACCTGGCCGAAGCCAAGGATGTTTCCAACCCCTACTTCGACTACGAGCCAAGCAAGTGCATCGTCTGCAGCCGCTGCGTGCGCGCTTGCGAAGACATCCAGGGCACGTTCGCCCTGACTATCAGCGGACGCGGCTTCGACTCGCGAGTGGCAGCGGCGGGTGGCGACAACTTCCTCAATTCCGAGTGCGTGTCTTGTGGGGCGTGTGTGCAGGCCTGTCCGACCGCGACCCTGACCGAGAAGAGCCTGGTGCAGATCGGCCAGCCGGAGCGGGCAGTGATCACCACGTGCGCCTATTGCGGCGTGGGCTGCTCGTTCCGTGCCGAGATGAAGGGCGATCAGCTGGTGCGCATGGTGCCGGACAAGAACGGCGGCGCCAACCATGGCCATGCCTGCGTCAAGGGCCGCTTCGCCTGGGGCTATGCGACCCACCCCGATCGCATCACCACGCCAATGATCCGCAAGCACATCGACGACCCTTGGCAAGAGGTCAGCTGGGACGAGGCGGTCAGCTATGCGGCCAGCGAGCTGCGCCGCATCCAGCTCAAGTACGGGCGCGATTCGATTGGCGGGATCACTTCCAGCCGCTGCACCAACGAAGAGGCCTACCTGGTACAAAAGTTGGTGCGTACCGCCTTTGGCAACAACAACGTCGATACCTGTGCGCGGGTCTGTCATTCGCCCACCGGCTACGGCCTTAAGCAGACCTTGGGCGAGTCGGCGGGCACGCAAAGCTTCGACTCGGTGATGCTGGCCGATGTGATCCTGGTGATCGGCGCCAACCCCACCGATGCCCATCCGGTGTTCGGCTCGCAACTCAAGCGGCGCCTGCGCCAAGGCGCCAAGCTGATCGTCATCGACCCACGGCGTATCGATCTGGTCGACTCGCCGCATGCACGCGCCGAACTGCACCTGCAGCTGCGTCCTGGCACCAACGTGGCCATGCTCAACGCCTTGGCCCATGTGATCGTCACGGAAGGGCTGCTCGATCAGGGCTTTGTCGATAGTCGCTGCGAAGCGGCGGAATTTGCCCGCTGGCGCGACTTCGTCAGCCTGGCGGATAACGCCCCTGAAGCGCTCGGGCCGATCTGCGGCGTACCCGCCGAGCAGATCCGCGCTGCTGCCCGGCTGTATGCCAACGGCGCCAATGCGGCCATCTACTACGGGCTGGGCGTTACCGAGCACAGCCAGGGCAGCACCGCGGTGATGGGCATCGCCAACCTGGCCATGGCCACCGGCAACATTGGTCGCGAAGGGGTAGGGGTCAACCCGCTGCGTGGCCAGAACAACGTCCAGGGCTCCTGTGACATGGGCTCGTTCCCGCATGAGCTGCCGGGCTACCGGCACATTTCCAACGAGGGCGTGAGGGCTGAGTTCGAGCAGGCCTGGGGCGTGACCTTGCAGCCCGATCCGGGCCTGCGTATTCCCAACATGTTCGAAGCGGCCTTGGATGGCAGCTTCAAGGCCCTGTACTGCCAGGGCGAGGACATTGCCCAGAGCGACCCCAACACCCAGCACGTCACTGCCGCCTTGCGTGCCATGGAATGCGTGGTGGTGCAGGATATCTTCCTCAACGAGACGGCCAAGTTCGCCCATGTGTTCCTGCCGGGCAGCTCGTTCCTGGAAAAAGACGGCACCTTCACCAACGCCGAACGGCGTATCTCTCGGGTGCGCAAAGTTATGGAACCGCTGGCTGGCAAGGCGGACTGGGAAGCAACCGTGGCCCTGGCCAACGCCTTGGGCTACCCGATGGACTACCGCCACCCGTCCCAGATCATGGATGAAATCGCCCGCCTGACGCCGACCTTCCACCGCGTCAGCTACGCCGAGATCGATCGCCACGGCAGCCTGCAATGGCCGTGCAACGACGCCGCGCCCGACGGCACCCCGACCATGCACATCGGCCAGTTCGTGCGTGGCAAGGGACGCTTCATGCTCACCGGTTACGTGCCCACCGACGAGAAGGTCAACAGCCGCTATCCGCTGTTGCTGACCACCGGGCGCATCCTCAGCCAGTACAACGTCGGCGCCCAGACCCGGCGCACCGGTAACGTCGCCTGGCACGCCCAGGACCGCCTTGAGATCCACCCAAGCGATGCTGAAAGCCGCGGCATCGTCGAGGGTGATTGGGTCGGCATCGGTAGCCGCGCCGGGCAAACCGTGCTGCGTGCGCAGGTCACTAGCCGGGTCGCGCCGGGGGTGGTGTACACCACCTTCCACTTCCCCGAGTCGGGCGCCAACGTGATCACCACCGACAACTCCGACTGGGCCACCAACTGCCCCGAGTACAAAGTCACGGCGGTGGAAGTGGTGCGCGTGTCGCAGCCTTCGGCCTGGCAGCAGCGCTATCAGGCGTTCAGTGACGAACAACGGCGCTTGCTCAAGGAGCGCCGCCACAGCGACCAACCGGAGACTGCCGAGGTGCACCGATGAGCGTCGACAATCTGATCAAGATGGCCAACCAGATCGCCCATTACTTCGACAGCGAGCCAGACCGCGCCCTGGCGGTGCAAGGGGTGAGGCAGCATCTGCACAGCTTCTGGGCCCCGGCGATGCGCCGGCAACTGGTCGAGTGGATGCAGGCCAATCCGGGGGAGGGGATCGATCCGTTGGTGCGCGAGGCGCTGGCTTCAGAGACGGTGGCGGCCTAGGTGTTTGCAGGGTGTCATTGGCGGCCCTTCGCAGGCTTACCTGCCAAGGGCCGCGCTCGATCCGAACTAGAACAGCGTCGCCTGCGGCGTCTCCAGCACGATCAATTGCGCCCCCTCGTTGCGCACATTACCCACGGCCTTGCTCACCGCAAACCACTCGAACGCCTCCACCGGCAGGCATTGCTCACGGGCTAACTGCTGCGCACGTTCTGCGGGTAGTTCCAGGTCCAACCAAGCCCGGGCGTGTTCCGGCGCCAGTACCAGTGGCCGGCGATCATGGATATCCAGCATGCCCTGATCGCTGGCGGCAGTGATGATCACAAAGCCATCGCCTTCACTCGGCTCCAGCCCCAGCCGCACCTGGGCCAGCGCCGCCATGAACATCGGTGCCTGGCTTTTCAGGCGAATGAAATAGGGTTGCTTGCGCTTGGGGTCGTGCGGGTCGGTTACCCACTCGTACCAGCCATCGGCCATTACCAGCGCCCGACCCTGCGGCCACAGGGCCTGGAAAAACGTGCCGGTGGTGACTGTTTCGACCCGCGCATTGATCGGCGCCGGCCGTTTGCCAGTGGCCCAGAACGGCGCCCAGCCCCAGTGGCAGGGGTCGATGCGCAGGCCATCTTCGGCCGTGTGCAGGATCAGTACGCGGCTACCGGGGGCGACGTTGTAACGGCCCACTGGGCTATTGTCATAGCCACTGACCACGTCTTGCTCGGCGTCCAGCTCGCGCAGATAGTCGGCCAAGCCTTGGTACTGGACGAAGCGTCCGCACATTGCAGGTCTCCCACTTGTCGAAATTTCCTACGCCGAAATTGACCGAAGGCCCGGCGATCGATTAACTGTATATCCATACAGTTTATTTGCAAGGCTGGCTCATGACTTCCATTCTTGGCCCGATCGCTTCAGGCGGCAGTGCGCTGCCGCGCTATCTGTTTCGCGTGCCGGCGGGGTTTCCCTCGCCCGCTGCGGACCACATGGAGCAACCGATCTCATTGGATGAGCTGTTCAACCTGCGCGCACCGCACATGTATCTGGTCAGGATAGACGGCGACAGCATGCAAGGCGCTGGGATCTTCGACGGCGACCTGGTGCTGGTCGATCGCTCGATCGAGGCCCACCACGGCCACATAGTCATCGCTGCCGTCAATGGCGAGCCGCTGTGCAAGCGCTTGCACAAGGTTGCTCGGCAGGTGTCGCTGCATTCGGAGAATCCCCGTTTCGCGCCGCGTTACATCCTTGAGGGCGACGAGTTGACGATCTGGGGCGTGGTGACCTTCAGTGTGCGTAGCCATGACCCAAAAGCCTGAAGCGGTGTTCGCCCTGATCGACTGCAACAGCTTCTACGCCAGTTGCGAGCGGGTGTTCCGCCCAGACCTGCGGCGCACCCCGATTGTGGTGCTGAGCAACAACGACGGTTGTGTCATCGCCCGCAGCGCCGAGGCCAAGCAGTGGGTGAAGATGGGCCAGCCGTATTTTCAGGTCAAGGACGTGCTGCGCTGCCATGGGGTGGTGGCGTTCTCCTCCAATTACGCACTGTACGGCGACATGAGCCAGCGGGTGATGACCGTGATCGAAGGCATGGTCCCGGCGCTGGAGGTGTACTCCATCGATGAAGCGTTCGCCGACCTCAGCGGCGTGCCTGGTGACCTCAAGCGCCTGGGCCGCGACATCCGCGAGCGGGTGCTGCAATACACCGGTATTCCGGTCGGCGTGGGTATCGCTGGTACCAAGACCTTGGCCAAGTTGGCCAATCACGCGGCCAAGCGCTGGCAGGAGCAAAGCGGCGGGGTGGTGGATTTGCGTGACCCGGGCCACCGTGACTGGGTACTGAAAAGGTGTGAAGCCGCGGATGTCTGGGGCATCGGCCCGCGCATGGCGGCTCATCTGCGCGGCCTGGATATCCGCAGCGCCTGGGATCTGGCCCAGGCCGACCCGCGCAGCCTGGGCCAGCAATTTAGCGTGGTCATTGAAAAGACCGTCCGCGAGCTTGCCGGTACGCCATGCCTGGCGCTGGAGGAGGTGGAGCCGCCACGCCAGGAAATCTGCTGCAGCCGCATGTTCGGCAAACGCCTGACTGAACGTGCGCCAATCAGGCAGGCGGTGGCCAGTTATGTCATGCGTGCCAGCGAAAAACTGCGTGCGCAACAGTCCCTGGCGCGCAAGCTGCGGGTGAGCATTCGCACGGGCATGTTCAACCCCGACGAAGCCAAGTATGCCAATGGCGTGGTGGTGCAGTTGCCTTACCCCACCGATGACGTGCGCCTGCTCACCCGCATGGCCATCGAGGCGCTGGACAGGGTGTTTCGCGAGGGCTTTAAGTACAGCAAGGCCGAGGTGTTGCTGCTGGAGCTGTGCCAGCGCGGGGAGTACACCGATGACCTGTTCGCCGCCTCGCAACCGCTCAAGAGCGGGCGGCTGATGAGCGTGCTCGATGGGGTGAATGGGCGCTGGGGCAGTGGGACCTTGCGGCCCGCTGCAGTGCCGGCGCTGCCCGACTGGGGGATGCGCCGGGAGTTGATGAGCAACAGCTTCACCACGCAGGTTTCTGGGCTTTGGCAGGTGAGATGATGGACGTTTGAGTTAGCGCATAGAGCTTTGCTGGGTTGGTGCCGGCCTCTCGCCCATTACAGGTGCAGCGGCGATCTTTAGCAACACGCCAAGCCTGTGGGAGCGGGCTTGCCCGCGAAGAGGCAGGCACGAACTTACCGACTTCAAATCGCCCGCTGATTCACCCGCGCCGACAACTGCTCGGCACTTTCCTTGCGCTCCGAGTAGCGGTCCACCAACTCCGGCGCATGATCGCGCAGCAAGCGGGTGAACTTGACCAGCTCCTCCATCACATCCACCACCCGGTCGTAGTACGGCGAGGGCTTCATCCGGTCGTGCTCGTCGAATTCCAGGTAAGCCTTGGGCACCGAGGACTGGTTGGGGATGGTGAACATGCGCATCCAGCGGCCGAGCACGCGCAATTGGTTGACTACGTTGAACGACTGCGAGCCGCCGCACACCTGCATCACCGCCAGGGTCTTGCCCTGGGTCGGGCGAACGGCGCCAAGGCTGAGCGGGATCCAGTCGATCTGCGCCTTGAACACCGCCGACAGCGCGCCGTGACGCTCGGGCGAGCACCAGACCTGCCCTTCGGACCACAGCACCAGATCGCGCAGCGCTTGCACCTTGGGGTGGTCGAGCGGAGCGTCGTCGGGCAACGGCAGGCCGCTAGGGTCGAAGATGCGCGTTTCGGCACCGAAGTGCTCCAGCAGACGCGCAGCTTCCTCGGTCAGCAGGCGACTGAACGAGCGTTCGCGGGTCGAGCCGTACAGCAGCAGGATGCGCGGCTTGTGGCTGCTCGATTGGCTCAACTGCGGCGGGGTATCGAATAGGCTCAGGTCGAGATTGGGCAAGTCAGGGTTCATCGGGCCTCCAGATCAAAGTGTGCCAATGCGTTGCAGTTCAGCCTTGAGCGCAGCAGGGTCGAGCTGGGCGAAAGGCAGGGCGAGGAAGGCGCGGCAGCGCGTCTCGATGCGCGCCAGGGTGGCGCGGAAGGCGGCGTCGATGGTCGCCTCGTCGCCTTGCACCTCGGAAGGATCTTGCAGCCCCCAATGCGCTTTGAGGGCAGGGCCGAAGTACACCGGGCAGGTTTCACCGGCGGCCTTGTCGCAGACGGTGATGACGATATCCGGTGGATTGTCGGCAAACGCCTCGTTGCCTTTGCTGGCCAGGCCGGCAGTGGCGATACCGGCCTGCTCCAGGGTGAGCAGGCTGCGTGGCAGCACCTCGCCCTTGGGGAAACTGCCGGCGCTCACGGCGCTAAAACCCTGTGGCGCCAGGTGATTGAACAGGGCTTCGGAAAGAATGCTGCGGCAGCTGTTGGCCGTGCACATGAACAAGATACGCATGTAGGACTCCAGTGATCAGACGCTCAGGCGCAAGGCCAGGGCCGAAAGGGTGATAAGCAGGACGGGCAGGGTCAGCAACAGGCCGACCTTGAAGTAGTAACCCCAGGTGATACGCACGCCTTTACGGGCCAGCACGTGTAGCCAGAGCAGGGTGGCCAGGCTGCCGATGGGGGTGATCTTCGGTCCCAGGTCGCAGCCGATGACGTTGGCGTAGATCATCGCCTCGCGCACCACCCCGTGGGCGTCGCTGGCATGAATCGACAGGGCGCCGATCAGCACGCTGGGAAGGTTGTTCATCACCGACGAGAGCACCGCCGAAATCAGCCCGGTGCCCAGGGTTGCGGCCCACAGGCCATGTCCGGCCAGAGCATCGAGGACGCGGGCCAAGGCGTCGGTCAGCCCGGCATTCCTCAGGCCATAGACCACCAGGTACATGCCCAGCGAGAACACCACGATCTGCCAGGGTGCTTCGCGCAGTACCCGGCGAGTTGAGATCACATGGCCGCGGGCGGCGACGGCGAACAGCACCGCCGCGCAGACCCCGGCCACGACGCTGACCGGGATGCCCAGCGGCTCAAGGATGAACAGACCCGCGAGCAGGCCGACCAGTACCACCCAGCCCACCCGGAAGGTCGCTCGGTCGCGGATGGCCAGGGCAGGGTCTTTCAATTCGTCCAGTGCGTAGCGCGCCGGAATGTCGCGGCGAAAGTACCAGAGCAGCACCAGCAAGGTTGCCGCTACCGCCGCCAGGTTCACCGGCAGCATCACTGCTGCGTACTGGTTGAAACCGATGTTGAAGTAATCCGCCGAGACGATGTTGACCAGGTTCGACACCACCAGCGGCAGGCTGGCAGTGTCGGCGATAAAGCCTGCGGCCATGACGAAGGCCAGGGTCGCAGCAGGCGAGAAGCGCAGGGCGATCAGCATCGACATCACGATTGGCGTGAGGATCAACGCCGCGCCATCGTTGGCGAACAGTGCCGAGACCGCCGCGCCGAGCAGCACGATGAAGGCGAACAAGCGCCGGCCATCTCCGCGAGCCCAGCGGGCCACATGCAGCGCCGCCCATTCGAAGAAGCCAGCCTCATCCAGCAGCAGGCTGACGATGATGATGGCGATAAAGGTAGCGGTGGCGTTCCAGATGATCGCCCACACGGCGGGGATGTCGTGCAGCGACACTGCCCCCACAAGCAAGGCGAGCAGGGCGCCGATGCTGGCGCTCCAGCCAACGCCCAGGCCTTTGGGCTGCCAGATGACCAGGATCAGGGTGAACACGAAGACGGCGGCGGCTATCAGCATGGCATTAGGCTCGGCGTGGCATTAGCAGCAGGTGGCGCGCGCGGGGCGGCCAGCCATGGTCTGCAGGCGGGCGCTGTCGGCTTCGAGCCAGGCGCTGTTGGCGTGCAAGGTGGTGCTCAGCACGGTATGGACCCAGGCCGGCAGCGCAGGGTTGAGGCGGTAGTACACCCATTGCCCTTGGCGACGGTCGAGCAGGATACCGGCACTGCGCAGCTGCGCCAGGTGGCGGCTGATCTTGGGCTGGCTGTCGTTCAGCGCGCACATCAGCTCGCAGACGCACAGCTCGCCTTGCTCGACAATCAGCAGGGTGGCGCGAGTGCGCGTCTCGTCGGCGAGGGACTTGAAGAGCTCGGGAGGCGTGAGGCTAGTCATAGGTATATATGTAAATTCGAATATACGGATTTGCATATATTAGTCAGGCCTTGCTGCTATCAGCAAGGGTCTTGTGCTGGCTACGTCGCGCGAGGAAGGCAAGCAAAGTTCCCCGCGCAATCTGTAAATTTCGTAAATAAGATTTAAACCTATTTGAGAATCATTATATTCACCGTCCCATTGGCCCCCAAGCTTGCTTGTGAGGCCGGTGGGCGTGAGTCTTCCGGTTTCCTGGTGCTGGGCGTGGCCTTCGTCCATGAATCAGGAGATGTGTCGATGCAATCCAGAACCTCACCCAACGGCCTGGCCCTAGCCTTCGTAGCGCTGGCCTCGCCGGTCATGCTTGCGACTGCGGCCAACGCCCAGGAGCAGCAGTCTGCCGAGGTGCTGGAAGTGCCAGTAGACAGCAATGCGCTGGTGATCCAGGACACTCTGGTAACCGCCGAGCGTGAGGCCCGCCAGGCCCTGGGGTCGTCGATCATCACTGAAGAAGACATCAAGCGTCGCCCGCCCGCCAATGACCTGTCCGACATCATTCGCCGCGAGCCTGGGGTCAACCTGACCGGCAACAGCGCCAGCGGTGCGCGCGGCAACAACCGCCAGATCGACCTGCGCGGCATGGGCCCGGAAAACACCCTGATCCTGATCGACGGCAAGCCCTCCAACGCCCGCAACGCAGTGCGCTACGGCTGGAACGGCGATCGTGACACCCGCGGTGAAACCAACTGGGTACCGGCCGAGGCGGTCGAGCGCATCGAGATCCTGCGGGGGCCGGCAGCGGCGCGTTATGGTTCGGGGGCCATGGGCGGGGTGGTCAACATCATCACCAAGCGTCCCACCGACGAGCTCAAGGGCAGCGTCAACTTCTACACCCAGATGCCTGAAGACAGCGCCGAGGGCGTTAGCCGCCGGACCAACTTCAACCTCAGTGGCGGGCTGACCGATAACCTCGGCTTCCGGGTCTACGGCGGCTTGGCCAAGACCGACGCCGATGACCTGGACATCAACGCCGATCATGCTGGCAGTTCGACGGTTGCCGGCCGCGAAGGCGTGCGCAACAAGGACATCAATGGCCTGCTGAGCTGGAAGCTCAACGATGAGCACCGCGTGGAAATGAGCGCCGGCTACAGCCGCCAGGGCAACATCTACGCTGGCGACACCATGAACAGCAACGGTGGTGGCAACCCTGAACTGATCGCCGACTTGTATGGTCATGAGACCAACGTGATGCAGCGCAATACCTACGACCTGACCCACCTGGGCGACTTCAGTTGGGGTACCAGCAAGACCGTGCTGGCCTACGAGTACGTCCGTAACTGGCGCCTGAACGAAGGCCTGGCCGGCGGCCCGGAAGGTGCGATCAATGACAGCGGCGCGGCGATGTCGCGACTGCGCAACACCCGCCTGAGCAGCGAAGTGAACCTGCCGTTTGCCATGGGTAGCACCGAGCACGTGCTGACCCTGGGCGGCGAATACCTCTACGAAACCCTCAATGACCAGGGCTCGTTCCGGCCGCAGAGCTTCGATCCGAGCGGTAACGGCAACAACGTCATCAATGGCTTTGACCGTAGCGACTCGAAGATGTCGGCCAAGAGCTATGCGCTGTTTGTCGAGGACAACATCATCGTCGGCGACACCACCGTCACCCCGGGCCTGCGTCTGGATCACCACGAGGAGTTCGGTGACAACCTGAGCCCAAGCCTGAACCTGTCGCACAAGTTGACCGATCACCTGACCGTCAAAGGCGGCATCGCCCGGGCCTACAAGACGCCGAACCTGTACCAGTACAACCCCAACTACCTGCTCTACAGCCGTGGTCAAGGGTGCAGCGTGCAGCAGACCAACTCCGGAGGTTGCTACCTGCAGGGTAACGCCGACCTCGAGCCGGAGATCAGCGTCAACAAGGAAATCGGCCTGCTCTACGACCGTGGCACCTGGCGTACCAGCGCGACCTACTTCCGCAACGATTACAAGAACAAGATCATCGGCGGCACCGATGTGCTCTACGCCATCAACAACGGCCGCCGCGTGACCCAGTTCGAAAACGCCGGTGAAGCGCGGGTCGAAGGCATCGAAGGCAACTTCTTCATGGAGTTGACCCCAAGTCTGGACTGGAACACCAACCTGACCTGGATGCTCGACAACGACAACCGCGAAACCGGTGAGCCGCTGTCGGTGATTCCTGAGTACACCGTCAACACCACCCTGGACTGGCGTGCAACCGACAAGCTGTCGTTCCAGGTCGCCGGCACCTATTTCGGCAAGCAGAAGTCGCCGACCTACAACTACCGCACCCAGCAGAGCTACGACCAGGACGCCCAGCAGGACGTCGAAGCCTACGGCCTGGTGGATATCAGCACCGGGTACAAGTTCAACCAGAACTATGACGTGCGGGTTGGGGTGAACAACGTCTTCGACAAGCAGATCCTGCGCGGCGGCAATGCCAGCAGTGCGGGGGCCAATACCTACAACCAGCCGGGGCGTGCGCTGTTTGCCTCGCTGAACATCTCGTTCTGATCATCGCTAACGGGGGCCGCCTTGCGGCCCAATCGTGGGGCAAGCCCGCTCTTATGCCAACCGCAATTATCGGGCTGGCGTGGGAGCGGGCTTGTCTCGCGATTGGGCTGCACGGCAGCCCCTCTCATGCTTAAGAGGAACCTCTGATGAGTGAATCCCCCGCCTGGTTGCGCATCCTCTCGCGCAGCGCCGCAGCCCTGCTTGGCGGCTATGCCTTCAGCTACGCCGCTACTGCCTGCCTGGCGCGGATCCTGCCGCTGTCGCCTGCCGACGCGGTATTGGTCGCCACACTCCCGGCCTTCATTTGCTACACCCTGGCAATCCTCTGGGCCTTCGCCAGCCGTGACGCGCTGCGTGCCTGGGTGCCATTGGCGCTGGCCGCGCCGTTGATGCTGATCGGCTTCTGGCCACAGGCACTAGGGTGGCTGGCATGAAAAACACCTTCACCCAATCGATGGCCTGGCTGCACACCTGGGCCGGGCTGATCTTCGGCTGGCTGTTGTTCGCCATCTTCGTCACCGGCACCCTGGCGGTGTTCGACAAGGAGCTCAACCACTGGATGCAGCCGGAAATCCCGGCCACCGAGGTGTCCCAGGCCGATGCCGCCACGCGCGCCATCGCCTACCTGCAGACTCATGAACCGAACGCCGGCAACTGGGGCATCAGCCTGCCTACCGAGCGTGCTCCGGGGCTGAGGGTGTCTACTGGCGATCGTCGACATGGCGTGGGCGTGCAGCTCGATCCGCAGACGGGCGAGCCGATTGCGGTACGCGACAGCGTCGGCGGCAACTTCTTCTTCCGCTTTCACTTCACCCTGGATTTGCCGCGCAACTGGGGCATCTTCGTCGTCGGTGCATTGGCCCTGGTGATGCTCGCCGGGTTGATCACCGGCATCGTCATCCACAAGAAGATCTTCAAGGAGTTCTTTACCTTCCGCCCGGACAAGGGCCAGCGCTCGTGGCTGGATTTTCACAATGCCAGCGCCGTGTTGTTGCTGCCGTTTCATTTGATGATCACCTACACCGGCCTGGTGATATTCATGCTGATCTACATCCCGGCTGGCGTGGACGCGCTGTTCGAGGGTGATACTCGGGCGTACTTCCAAGCCCAGGGTAATGCGCGCATGGAACAACCACGCCGGCTGGCCAAGCAACCGGGTGAGCTGGTCGATGTCGCGCCGTTGCTGGCCCAGGCCCAAGCGCGCCTGGGGCCGATTGGTGGGCTGAACATTCGCAATCCCAATACTGCAGGTGCGCGCATCGAGATCCGTCCGGTGCTGGGTAATCGCATCGCCCTGACCAAGGGCAACGCAATGGTATTCGATGGTGTCAGCGGCAAGCTGCTCAGTGATGTCCCTGAGCTACGCCCGGCACCCCTGACCCAGCGGGTGATGGCCGGCCTGCATTTCGCCCAGTTCGGCGGCTACCCGATGCGCTGGTTGTACTTCATCTGCGGGCTGGTTAGCTGCGCGATGATTGCCAGCGGATTGGTGCTGTTCTGCGTCAAACGCGGGCGCAAGTACGCCAATGCCAATGCCGATGCCTCGGCGCGCCGCTGGTATCGCGTGGCTGAAGTGTGCAACGTCGGCTTCATTGCCGGGCTGTTGCTGGCGTGCGTGGGCCTGTTGTGGGCTAGCCGCCTGTTGCCGGCGGAGCTGGCGCACCGTGAAGCGTGGGAAGTGCGCAGCTTCTTCGGCCTATGGTTGCTGGCGTTGTTGCATGCCGGCGTGCGTCCGGCCAAACGCGCCTGGATCGAGCAACTGGCGCTGAGCGCGCTGCTGTGCGCCGGACTGGGCGTGCTGGGTATGCTGGCAGGCGCAGCGGATAGCCTGCGCATCGGCGTTGAAGTGACGGGGCTGGTGCTCGGCCTAGGCCTGGCCCTGGCAGCCTGGCGAGTCGCCCATCCCAAGCCTGCGCCGGTCAGGGCCAGGCGCCAGGTGGAGGCTCAGGCATGACGATGATTATCGGCAGTTTGCTGTTCGCCTATGCCGGTATGCTCGGGCTGTGCCAGGGGTTGGAGCGACATTTCAAGCAGGTGTGGAACCGACCCTGCCCGCGCAGCCTGCGCCTGGCCCTGCGCGCAGCGGGCTGGTTGGGTTTGGCCATCAGCTTGCTGTTGTGTGCCCAGGCCTGGGGCTGGGCGATGGGGCCGGTGGCGTGGTTTGGGGTGATTTCGCTGGCGGCGATGGTGCTGGTGATGCTGTTGCCCTATTGGCCCAAGCTGGCGGTGGGGCTGGTGGCGGCGGTGCCGGTGTGGGGTGGTTTGCAGATGTTGATATGAGCCAAGCTTTTTCAGCTCAGGCGGCCTCTGCGCGGGTAAACCCACTCCCACAAGATCTCAGCGGTGATTCTTGTGGGAGCGGGCCGCAGCGGGCAGCGCCAGTGCCAGAGTCTTAACTGACGGTCACCTTGGCAAACGCCTCGCGGAACCTGAGCATCTCCTGCTCATTCCCGACACTGACCCGCACCCAGTTCGGCCAACTCGGCCAGACCCTGCCGATCAATACCCCCTCCTTGGCCAGACCCTCGATCACCGGCTTGCCCGGCCCCCGCAGGTCGATCATGAAGCAGTTGGTCTGCGAAGCGGTGCAGCGCCAGCCGCGCTGGTTGAGCCAGGCGATAGTGGCATCGCGCAGGCGGGCATTTTCGGCCTTGCGCTCAGGCACCAGTTGGCGGTCGTGCAAACTGGCCAGCGCGCCGAGCAGGGTAGGCGCCGCAGCGACGTTCTCGCCATCATAGACTTCCAGGCGCTGCAACAAAGACGCCTGGCCGATGGCCAGCCCCAGGCGTGCACCGGCCATGCCGTAGAGCTTGGAGAACGTCCGCAGGACCAATAACTCGGGGTGCTCCTTGACCAGGTCGATGCAGCTTTGGGCATCGCTGAAGTGAATGTACGCCTCATCGACCAGCACCACGCTGCCCTTGGCCTTGTTTGCCAGCAAGCGCTCGATGTCGCGACGCGGGGTGAGGGTTCCGGTGGGGTTGTTGGGGTTGCACAGGTAGATCAGCCCGGGCGCCTGGTCGGCGGCCAGCATGGCTTGGATGTCATGCGCATGATGCCGATCCAGGGCAACCCGATGCACCTCGGTGCCGCGGCTCAAGGCCGCTTCGACCGGGGCTTCGTAGGAGGGCTCGGGCACCACCAGGCTGCTGGCGCCAGTGAAGGCCATCACCGCATGTTGCAACGCCAGCTTCGAGCCACAGAACACTTGCACCTGATCCGCCTGCAGAGCGTTCTGCGCGGCGAATTGGTCGATCAGGCGGTACTGCGCGTCGTAGGGATAGCGGCCGCATTGCTCGATGCCCTCGCGCATCGCCTGGCGCGCGGCGCTGCTCGGGCCCCATGGGCTTTCGTTGAAGTTGATGCGCACCGGGCGGGTGGCGGCAGGGGTGCCTGGCGAACGTGGTGCGGCCCAACTCATTTGGCCGAGCAGCGGTAGGGCCATGCCCAGGCCCACCAACGAGCGACGCGTCATATCGGTCATGCTTCGTCTTCCCTGTTGTCATTGGTTAAATGAGGGACGAGAGCAGGGGCCGCTGATTAATGGTGGCACTTGGCTTTGCAGGCGCTAGCGCAGCACCCCTTGCTGCGCCAGCCACTGTTCGAAGCACTCGAAGGTGGCGATTGCCGCCTGCACTGTGCGCGTTTGATCCTCGGCGCCACTTGGCGCCTGCTCGAGCCGTTCGAGGAAGCTGCGCCAGCGCGCGCCCGTCAGTGGGCCGTAGACATCGAGAAAGCCTGCGCCGCTGTCTGCGCCAAGGGCCAGGCGTTCGGTCATCGCCCGCTTGAGTACCTGGCCGCCGAGGGTCGAGCCTTCAACCACATACATCACCCCCATGGCACTGGCTTGATCGCTGATTTGCGGTAGCGCTCGGCACAGCGGCAGGGTGTCGATCTGGGCGCGGGTCATCGCCAGTGCCAGCAGGTCGGTGACCAGTGTTGGGGTCTTGACCCGCTCGCATTCTTGATAAGCGCCGAGCAGTGCTTCCAGCGGCGCATGAAAGCCGAAATAAGCCTGCATCAGGCGCCGATAGGCCGCCCGGTCGAAGCCAGCGGAAAAAAACGGCAGGCGGGCTTCCAAGCGCTTGTGGCAGGTGTGCGTACCCTCGCGCAGGGCGAGCAGCAGAGGGCTGGAGTAATGGCTGGCAGTGGCGGACATCTTGGGCTCTTGCGGTGAGGTGCCAGAGTTGGACTGGCGAACCTGGCGCGGCGTTCCTGCTACGCGACAGGGTTGGCGAAAAACAGGCATGCTAACGCATCTGCGCGTTTTCTTTCGAAGAGGATACCGGTGAAAGCCGTCCGCCTGACCCTGATATGCCATGGCCTGACCGAGGCCCAGAAGAGCGGGCGCTTGGCCCACCCTGAGGATGCCGTGCTGGCGTTAGCCGAACCGCTGGAGATGGCCGCTGCAGAGGTGCAGGTGCTGCGCGCGCCTGAACGCAGGGCAAGTGAAACGGCAGCTTGGCTGGCCGCCCAGGCCTCTATCGAACCTGCGCTGGCTGACTGCGATCTGGGCAGTTGGCAGGGCCTGGCGCTAAAGCAGTTGCAGCTTGAGCAGCCCGAGGCCCTCGCACAGTGGCTGCAAGATCCGTATAGCGCCCCGCATGGCGGCGAGTCGATCGCGCAGCTGGTGGAGCGGGTCGGCGCCTGGTTGGCCGGCTTCGATGGGCCAGGACAGTGGCTGGCGGTGACCCATCCAATGGTCATTCGCGCGGTGCTGGTGCAGCTGCTCGGTTGCCCGTTGGCGTCGTTCCAGCGCATCGATGTGATGCCGCTGTCACGCCTGGAGTTGAGCTTCACCGGGCAGTGGCGGCTGCGTCTGAACTGAACGGCAGTTGGCTCAGAACGCCAGCTTGTAGCCGATCATCAGCAGCATGGCCGCCAGGCACGGGCGCAATACGCTGTCGGAAATACGTCCGGTGAGGTGGCTGCCCAGGTAGATGCCAGGCAGCGAACCGAGCAGCAGGTAGCCCAGCAGCGACCAGTCCATGTTGCCCATGCCGGCGTGGCCAAGGCCTGCGACCAGGGTCAGCGGCACGGCGTGGGCGATCTCGGTGCCGACCAGGCGGCGGGTGACCAGGAACGGATACAGCAGGAACAACGCCACGGTGCCCAGGGCACCGGCACCAATCGAGGTGAGGGTGACCATCACGCCCAGCACCACGCCGGTGAGCACGGTGAGGATGTTCAGGTTGCGGTCGCTGAGGTGGTAGTGGTCACCGGCGTGGCGGTTGGCAAAGGCTTGCAGGCGCGACTTGAACAGAATCGCCAGCGCAGTGAGGATCAACACGACCGCCAGGCCTTGCTTGATCACCGCGTTGAGCGCCGAGGTGTCGGCATGCAGGGTGCTGAGGAACCACAGGGTCAGGGCCGCCGCAGGTACGCTGCCCAGGCTCAGCCAGCCGGTGATCTTCCAGTCGATGTTCTTGTTGCGCCCATGCACCCAGACGCCACTGGCCTTGGTGATGGCGGCGTAGAGCAGGTCGGTACCCACGGCGGTAGCGGGGTTGACGCCAAACCAGAGCAGGATCGGGGTCATCAGCGAACCTCCGCCGACGCCGGTCATGCCAACGATGAAGCCCACAACCAGTCCCGCAATGGTGAAACCGAAAGAACCTACATCCATACGCTACTCGACTGCCCAACTTGCCCGTGATCGGATGGCTGCCAGCATATAGATTTTTTTATAGCCAAATAGACTTGTTCGTTATTAGGTTATAACTGTTGGCCCAGGCGATCAGCGATCGGTCATCACCACCATCACATGCGCATCGCCGCCATCCTCGCTCTCGGACAGGTAGATATGGCCTACCTGGCTGTCGAAATAAGCGGTCTGCTGCGGACCGATACTCACCGCCTCGCCGGTCTCGAATTCAATCCGCACGCGGCCGCTCAGCACCACTGCGAATTCCTGCCCGGGGTGGCGGATAAAATCGTCGAACTGGCCGCGTTCGCGGGCGATGATGCGCGCATAGGCCGGGGTCATGCGTCGTTCCGGAAATGCCCCGGCGATCGGGTAATAGTCGTAGGTGCCGGTGGAGTAGCCTGCGGCGTCTGGGATCGAGTCGACCACCACGGTCGCCGGCGACGGCGCATTGACCTGGCCGCTGGCGCGAAACAGCTGGGCGATATCGACATTCAACGCGCGCGCCGCGGCAGCCAGTTTCTCGTAGCTGACCGAGACCTGTGCCAGTTCCATCTTCGATAGCGTCGAGACCGGTACGCCGCTGAGTTCAGCCAGTTGCTTGAGGGTTAGCTGGCGGGATTTGCGCACTTGCCGCAAGCGTGCGCCGACTTCGCCGCGATCAAGCAGGGGTAGGGCGCGGGAGCGCTCTGGGGCAGGCGTTTGGTCGGCGGGCATTGGGGCTCTCATCGGCGGCGTTGGTCGAACATCTTACCTTGGACACTTGCAGGATCGTAAATTCTCATATATTAGAATTCTCATAAATGATAATTATCGTGACGAGAGCCTGCATGACCCAGATCTACGACACCCTGATCATCGGCGCCGGTATTGCCGGCGCCTCTGTTGGCTACCGCTTGGCTGGCCAGCGCAAAGTCCTGCTGCTCGAGCGAGAGGCGCAGCCTGGCTATCACTCCACCGGGCGCTCGGCGGCGATGTTCATGGAGGCCTACGGCACCCCGCAAATCCAGGCCCTGACCCGCGCCAGCCGGGCGTTCTATGAGGCGCCGCCGGAGGGCTTCTGCGAGCATCCGCTGCTCGAACCTCGCGGCTGCCTGTATGTCGCCAGCGTGGAACAGCGCGACCTGCTCGAGGCGACCTACGCACAGAACCTGGCCAATGGCACCCAGGTCAGCTTGCTTGATCGCGACGGCGCCCTGGCCCTGGTGCCGAGCCTGCGTAGCGAGATTCTCGCAGGCGCGGTACTTGAGCCCGGCGCGATGGACCTCGATGTACATACCTTGCACCAGGGCTTTCTGCGTGGTTTGCGCCAAGCGGGCGGTGAGCTGCGCTGCAACGCTGAGTTGGTCCAGGCGCATTTCCTGGATGATCTATGGCAGGTCGAGCTGGCCGATGGCAGTTGTATCAAGGCGCGGCAATTGGTCAACGCCGCTGGTGCTTGGGCCGATCAGGTTGCTGAGCAATGTGGCGTGGCCAAGGTCGGCTTGCAGCCTTGCCGGCGTACTGCCTTCACCTTCCCCGGGCCTGCGGCGCAAGACTTCGCCCGTTGGCCCGCGGTGATCGGCGTCGACGAAAGCTTCTACTTCAAGCCCGATGCCGGCCAGCTGCTCGGCTCTCCGGCCAACGCCGACCCGGTCCAGCCGCAGGACGCTGCGCCAGAAGAGCTGGACCTGGCGCTGGGCATCTACAACATCGAAGCCATCACCACCCTTGAGATTCGTCGCCCCAGCCACAGCTGGGCGGGGCTGCGTTCATTCGTGGCCGATGGCGATCTGGTGCTTGGCTTTGATCCAGGCATGCCGAGGTTTTTCTGGCTGGCGGCACAAGGTGGCTACGGCATCCAGTCGGCGGCGGGCGCCTCACGCCTGGCGGCCGACCTGCTGCTGGGCCAGCCGATCTGCACCAGCTTGACCACCCAGGGGGTAGTGCCTGAGCTGCTGTCCCCTGCACGTTTTCAGCAACCGTAACCAGGAGCTTGTCATGAGCAATGAAATCCAGCGTTTTCCGAGCAGTTTGCCGTTTCCCTTCTCCCGTGCAGTCAAGGCTGGAGGCTTTGTGTTCCTCTCGGGCCAAGTGCCGATGACCCCCGGCGGTGAGGTAGTGCGCGGCGATATCCAGGCCCAGACCCGCGCGGTGTGCGAGCGTATTGGCGAGAGCCTGGCCGCGACGGGTGCGCGCTTCGACCAAGTGGTGAAGGTGACCGTGTGGCTGTCGGACATGAGCCACTTCGCCGGCTTCAACGAGGTGTACAAGGCGTTCTTCGGCGCGGCCTTGCCGGTGCGTTCTACCGTGGCTTCGGCGTTGGCGCTGGGGGTGGATGTGGAGATTGAAGTGCAGGCGTTTGTCGGGCAGAGCTGAGTGGGGCTGGGCCTGCCAACCCGTGCAAAAACCAACAAGAACAATAACTAACAGCCAGAGGTTCACATGCAAGAGCAGCTGAAGATCGCCGGTGCCTTCATCGGTGTGATCGTGGGCGCGGGGTTCGCGTCCGGACGGGAACTGTTGTTGTTCTTCGTCGACTTCGGAGTCTGGGGCTTGGTCGGCGCGGCGGTCAGTGCTGCCTTGTTCACCTTCCTGGGCATGGCCCTGGCGGGGTTGGGCAACCGTCAACAGGCCACCTCGCACAAGGACGTGATCCAGGCCATCTGTGGCCGTCATCTGGGGCTGTTCGTCGATTGGCTGATCACCTTCTTCATGTTCGCCGTGACCGTGGTGATGCTCGCCGGTGGCGGGGCGTTGCTCGAACAGCAGTTCGGCATACCGGCCCTGGCCGGCAGCGTACTGGTGACGCTGGTGGTGGTGGCGATCGTGTGCCTGGATGTGCAGAAGGTGATTCTGGCCATCGGCGCTATCACGCCGCTGCTGATTCTGGTCGCCTCGGCGATTGCCTTGTACGCCGTGTTCACCCGCGAGCAGAGTTTTGCCGAGCTGGATGTGCTGGCCAGCCAGCAGCAGGCAGGCACTCGGCACTGGTTGCTGGGGGCGTTCTTGTATGTGTCCTACAACATCGTTGCCGGTGCGCCGATCCTGGCGATTCTCGGTGGCTCGGCCAAGGGCGAGAAGACGGCAATCTGGGGTGGGCTGATTGGCGGGGCGGCGCTGGGTTTGCTGATGCTGGTGATGAGCGCCGGGCTGTTGTCACGCTTGGACAGCGTGGCTGAGCTGCCGATGCCGATGTTGTCGATTGCCAACGAGGTGTCGCCAGTGCTGGGCGTGGTGATGTGCCTGATCATCTTCGGCATGATCGTCAACACGGCGGTGGGGACGATGTTTTCGTTCTTGTCGCGGCTGTTGCCGGCGGGGACTGCGCAATTTCGCTGGGGCTCGCTGGTGACGGGCGTGGCGGCGTTCGGCTGCAGCCTGGTGGGGTTCATCAGCCTGGTGGGCGAGGTGTATCCGTTCTTCGGCTACCTGGGCTTCGTGCTGATGGCGGCGGTGTTGCTGGCGTGGGTGCGGCGTGGGCGGGTGAGCAAGGCGCTGGCGGTCTAGACGCATCGCGGGGCAAGCCCGCTCCTACACGATCAGTAGTGACCGGTAGGAACGGGCTTGTCCTTGGCTGCGCGGTTAGATACGGAAACTACCCACCAACTGCTTCAAACGCCCGGCCTGCTGGCTGAGGGCATCGCAGTGCACCAGGGTCTCGTTGAGGTTCTGCACCCCTTGCTGGTTCAGCGCGTTGATCTGGGTGATGTCCAGGTTGAGGCTTTCGACCACCGCCGTCTGCTCCTCGGTCGCGGTCGCCACGGATTGGTTCATGCCGTCGATCTCACCGATGCGCTGGGTGACGCTGGCCAGGCGCTCGCCGGCCTGGTTGGCGACTTGCACGGTCTGCTCGCTGGACACCTGGCTGGCGTTCATGGTGTGCACCGCTTCACGCGAGCCCACTTGCAGGCTGGTGATCATGCGGTGGATCTCTTCGGCCGACTCCTGGGTGCGGTGCGCCAGGTTACGCACTTCGTCGGCCACCACGGCAAAGCCACGCCCGGCTTCACCGGCCCGCGCGGCCTCGATGGCAGCGTTGAGGGCCAGCAGGTTGGTCTGCTGCGAGATGCCCTTGATCACGTCGAGGATCTTGCCGATGTCGTCGGTGCTGGCATTGAGGGTTTCGATCTGCTCGCACGACTCGCTGATCTTCAGCGACAGCGCGGTCATTGCGTTGATGGCATCGTCGACCACCTGGCGGCCGTCATGCGCCTGCTCGCTGGCGCCGCTGGCGTGCTGCGAAGCATCGGCGGCGTTGCGGGCGATTTCCTGGGTGGCGGCGCCGAGTTGGTTGATCGCGGCCGCCACGCTGTTGGTGCGCATGCTTTGCTCTTCGGAGCCGGTGATCGAGGCGTTGGAGGCGCTCACCACTTTTTCCGACAGGTCATGCACCAGGCGGGTGGCCGAAGACACTTCGCTGATCGAGGCATGGATACGCTCGACGAAGCGGTTGAAGGAGCTGGCCAGCTCGCCGAACTCGTCCTTGTTCTGCACGTCCAGGCGGCGGGTCAGGTCGCCTTCGCCTTCGGCGATATCGCGCATGGCCCGGCCCATGGTGGTCAGCGGGCGCATCAGTACTGGAATCAACAAGCCCAAGAGGCCTGCGATGGCTGCCACGGCGATGAGCATGGCGATGATCGCCGAGGTGCGGAACTGGCTCAGCGCCGCGAAGGCTTTGTCTTTGTCGATCGACAGGCCGATGTACCACTGCGCCGAAGGCAGGCCGGTCACGGGTGCGAACGAGATCAGTCGCTCTTCCCCGTTGAGGGTCACATCCTGCATGCCCGACTCGACCCGCAGGTTGCTGGCGGGGTAGATGTCCTTGAGGTTCTTCATCAGCTGGCTTTTGTCGGGGCTGACGATCACTTGGCCATCGCGGTCGGCGAGGAACGCATGGCCGATGCCGCCGAAGTCCACCGAGTTGATGATCTCCACCAGGGTATCGAGGGTCAGATCACCGCCGACCACACCGATCAGCTGGCCGTCGGCCTTCGCTTTGACCGGGGTGGCGATGGTCACCATCAACCCGCCCACTGCGCCTTGGTAGGGGGCGGTCAGCACGGTTTGTCCAGCGCTGGCAGCGGCGCCGTACCAAGGCCGCTGGCGTGGGTCGTAGCCGGCCGGCATCTGCGTGTCGGGGCGCTGGGTGAACACGCCGTTGGCCTGGCCAAGGTAGGTAAACAGGAAGTTGCGCGTGTAGGAAGGCTGATCGACCAGCCCCGCCAAGTTGTCGCCAGCGCCTTGCTGGCCGATGTCCTGGGCGAGGTTTTCCAGGACCAGGATGCGTCCGCTCATCCAGTTCTGCACGCTGCTCGCTGTAAGCGCGCCGGACTGCTGGACCGACGATTCGATGTTCTGGCGAATCGTGCTGCGTTGCAGGTAGTCGTTGTAGAGGGTGAACAGTGCGAATGCCAGGACGACGACACCGCAGGCGCTGAGGAGAATCTTGTGGCGGAACTTCAGGTTCATGTTTCGAGACCTTGAGCCATTTCTTGGGGGAGGGCGCCGTGCGCTCGTGGCGCGATGGCGGGACCTTTCAAGGGTTTTATCGGCTCAGGGCGAAAAATGTTGAAACAGTTACTGGCTGTTCTTCATGCGATTTCGACGGACGGCTGTGCCAACCGTTCAACCAGCGTCCGCGCACCTTGGCGCAACGGCTGCTGCTTGCCCCAGAACGCATGCACCGGCAACTCCAGGGCGTTTTGCGTGTTATGAAAATCCAGCCGCACCAACCGCCCGGCAGCTATCAATGGCGCTACCCGTGACAAGGGAAAATCGCCCCAGCCAAGCCCGGCTTCGACCATCTGCAAGGCCAGGTCCAGGCTGTTGCTGCGCCAATGACTGGCGCCGATCAGCGAGCGCGGGTCGGCCAGAGGGAGCTCACTGCTACAGACCAGGATCTGCCGAACGTTGACCAGGTCCTCCAGGTAGCGAATGCGCCCGCTAAGTAGCGCCGGATGGTGAGGTGAAAGTGTTGCGACCAACGACTCGCTGGCGATGTGCTGAAAACTGCGGCGTGGATCGACCTGCAGCCCGGCAAAGGCCAGGCACAGGCTGACCCGACCGCTGTCGAGCAGTTGCAAGGCCTCCTCCTGCGGGGCGCTGAGCAGCTCGATGTCGAGCAATGGGTAGCGCTCGGCCAGGCTGGCAATGGCGCGTAACAGGGGGCGGTGATCGATGTCTGGCACCACGGCAATGGCCAGGCTGCTTTCCAATCCCTGGGACAATTCCAAGGCATGCACTTGCAGCAACCCCAGCTGCTCAGCGATCAGCCGGGCATGGGGCTCCAGTGCCTTGGCCTGGGCAGTGGGCCGGGCCTCGCGTGAACCGCGCTCGAACAGCGCATAGCCAAGCTCCGCTTCGAGGTTGCCGATGGCCATGCTCACCGCCGAAGGCACCCGCTTGAGCGCTCGCGCCGCTGCCGAGAATGAGCCGCGGTCGAGTACGGCGAGAAACACCTGAATGGTATCGCTGGAAAAATTCATAGGGTCGGCTCCTTTCAATTAATCTGAAAGCTGCTGACTTTCTCTGTCAAGTTTATTGAAGCATCCTGCACCGCTTTCGTAACCGCATCACCCGAGGTAACCCGGTGCAAGGACTTAAACGCAAACTGGTCTACGTGACCTTCTATGAACTGATCGGCCTGTGCATGTCGACCCTTGGGCTCGCCTACCTGTCAGATACCCAGGCCTCGCACACCGGGCCCTTGGCGGTGATGATCACCACCGTCGCCATGCTCTGGAACCTGATCTACAACAGCCTGTTCGAATGGTGGGAGAGTCGCCAGGTCAAGCGCGGGCGCAGCGTGGCCCGGCGGATTGGCCATGCCATTGGTTTTCAGCTAACGCTGGTGGTGTATTTGATCCCGCTGATTGCCTGGTGGCTGGACATGACCCTGATGGAGGCGTTGCTGGTGGACCTGGCGTTCATCGTGCTGGTGCCGTGCTACACCTTTGCCTACAACTGGGCGTTCGATCGGATCTTTGGCTTGCCGACGTCAGCTATGGCCACGGCTTGAGGTTAGCTGCCCCGGCTTCATCGCGGGTCAGCGCTAACCCTGTAGCGGGCTTGCCCCGCGATGAGGCCGGTGCAGGCGCCAGCGATTGTGCATCCTTGCTCAAAAGGCTGTCCTCCACCTGCCCCGACAAGTAATACACCCCAGACATCGCGCCACTCTGGCGATTCTCCATCAGCTCTTTCCATTCCTCGTTTAGCGCCACATTCAGAATCACCCGCAACTGCTCGACCATCTGTGGATGTTCACGATCGTGGGTCATCATGCCGATGCCGGTCGCCGCCACCGAAATCAACGCCCCGGCCGCCTTGCCCACCGCAGCGGCGACCGCACTGGCGATACCGCGCGGGGCCAGGGTCGCGCCAAGTTTTTCACTGGCGCGGGTGGCCACCGATGACAGCCCAACCTGGGTCTTGCTGGCCAGCTTCGCTGCCTGCTGATTGAGGTGCTGGCGTAAAGCAAGCCAGGCCGGTTGCTCATTCAGCGGCTTGGCCCTGAGCAACTGGTACAGCGTGGCGTTACGCGCATCCGGCGGGCCCAGGGCGATTGCCGGGACACGGTTGAGGCGTTGGCTGATCTGATCGGGCGGGGCGTTGTAGCGCTGGATGATCGCTGGCAACTGTTGGCCGAACAGCTGCAAATACAATTCGCTGGCGCGATCACGGATAGCCTCGGGATTGATCTGTTCGGCCACCGGTTCAATCACCCGCTCGTGATACTGCTCTTGCAGATATAACGCCAAGCGTTTCTCCGGTGGGTCAGCGCCATTGCCGCTGTTCATCTTGTACCAGGCCACTTTCATGGTCAGCCATTGCTGGGTCCAATAGCCGGTGAACCACGGAATGAAGTCGCTTTCGGTGCGCTGCTGAACCTGCTCCTTCCACACCCGCATCGAGCGCCGGGCATAGTCATTGGCTGAACCTGTGGCGCCCACCGAGGCCTCGATCAGCTCCTGGTCGATCTGTTGCCACATCGCTGCGGTCAGTACAGCGGGCGGCGGCGGGGCAGGCGGGCGCTTGCTGGCGCAACCGGTGAGGGCCAGCAATAAGAAGAGCACGACCACTGCAACACGCGGTTTCACGCAAATAGCCCCCTGGATAGAGGCTGGGTGGTTACCTGATTATAGGTAAGGGCCGGCAGTGGGGCCGGACGGCGGCCCCTTTTGCGGCAAACGGCATGCCAGCGCTTATCGCCAGTTCAGCACATTGCGTGCGGGCCGAGCTCCAACTTGGCTTCCAGGCGGTCCAGGTGCTCATGCATCAGCGCCAGGGCCGCCTGGCCGTCGCCGCTCTCCACCGCATCGATGATCGCCGAGTGTTCCTGCCAGGCGCAGTGTTCGCAGCAGGGCGATTCGTAGCGGGCGATGATCAGCGAGGTCATCGGCACCAGGCCGTTGAGAAAGCGCGCCAGCGGCGCGTTGGCGGCCATCTGCGCAAGCTTGAGATGAAACTCGCCGCCCAGGCGGATCGCCGTGCAGCGTTCACCGCTTTCATGGTGCTGGCGTTCGCGTTCGACCAACTGGCGTAGCTGGCGGATCTGCGTGGGCCGCGCACGCTGGGTGGCCAGGGTGATCAACGTGGTCTCGGCCAACCGCCGGGCGCTGAGCACCTGGCGTGCTTGCTCTGGATCGGGGGCTGCCAGGTGCGCCGTGTGGCTGGGGCGCTGGACCACCACTTGCTGATCCGACAAGCGCCCGAGCACCCGCCGGATCACCGTGCGGCTAACCCCAAAGGCGTTGCCCAGGGCCTGTTCGGGCAGGGCGCTGCCGGGTGGCAGGCGTTGTTCGAGGATGGCGTCGAACAGGCGCGGGTAGATCTGTTCGGCCGACAGGCGAGTCTCGCCAGCGCTGAGCAGGGCGGGCAAGTGCGGGGCGGCGTGGGCGCAGGCGGTCATGGTCGCTCTCCTAGATTCAGGGCCCGGGGTGTTCGTCCGGGATATTCAGTTCGATGCCCATGCGCTGGCCTTCCTGAAGAATGTGCCGACGCATCTGGGCGCTGGCCTGGGCGCTGTTCTTGTCGCGGATGGCGCGCACCACCGCTTCGTTCTCGCTTAGCCGCGCGGCCAGGTGTTCTGGCGAGTTGCGCAGCATGTCGGCGCTCTGCTTGAGGGCATTGCCGGTCTGCTGCACCACGCTCTGGAAGATCGGGTTGGTGGTCAGGGCGAACAGCGCCTGGTGAAAGGCGATGTAGGCGCCAACGCCGGCCTCACTGTCACCGGCATCCAGCGCTTCGCGCATGTCCATCAGGGTCAGGCGCAATTGGCCGATGTCCTGGCTGTTGGCCGACTGCGCGACCAGGCCGACGATGAATGGCTCAAGCGTGTAGCGCAGCTCCAGTACATCGGCCAGGCTGGCTGTGCCCACGCCATCGCTGACGTTCTCGGGCTGGGCGGCTTCGGCATCGAGTACCAGCACTCCCTTGCCGGGCAGCGAGCGCACCAGGCCGAGGGTTTCCAGCACGGTTACCGCTTCACGCAGGCTGGGCCGGCTGATGCCCAGTTGTTCGGCCAACTCGCGCTGGCCCGGCAGCATCTCGCCAGTGCGCCACTGGCCGCGAGCCAGCGCCTGGCGCAGTTTTTCCACCACTGAGGTGACCACGGTCGATGAGCTGATCATGGTTTGCTCCCTGTCGAAGGTTGCATCAAAGCTCCTTGAACAGGCCGGCGCGGTGGCCGGCCTGGGTCAATCAGAATTCCTGTTGATGGGCGTTGGGCTGCTTGCGCGGCAGCGGCGCGAAGCCCGGCTTGCCACTGAGCACGTTGTTGGCCCGCTCAAGGTCGATGTCTTTCTCCCAGCGCGCGATGGCCACGGTGGCGACGCAGTTGCCGATCAGGTTGGTCAGCGCCCGGCCGATACCCATGAACCAGTCCACCGCCAGCACCAGCACCAGGCCAACCACCGGGATCGCCGGCACGGCAGTCAGGGTCGCGGCGAGAATCACCAGCGCCGAGCCTGGGATGCCATGCGCGCCCTTGGACGTTACCAGCGACACCAACAGGATGGTCAGCAGGTCAGTCATGGCCAGCGGCGTGCCGGTGGCATTGGCGATGAACACGATAGCCAAGGTCAGGTAGATGGAGAAACCGTCGAGGTTGAACGAGTAACCGGTAGGGATGACCAGGCCAACCGTCGAGCTGCCGATACCCAGATGCTCAAGCTTGCGCATGATCTGCGGCAGCACGGCGTCGGACGAGGCGGTGCCCATGACGATGGTCAGTTCTTCACGCAGGTACTTGATCAGTGGCAACAGCTTCAGGCCGGAAAGGCGCATCACCGTGCCCAGCACGATCAGCACGAAGCCTGCGCAGGTCAGGTAGAACAGCGCCACCAAGCCGCCCAGGTGCTGCAGCGACTCCAGGCCATATTTGCTGGTGGTGAAGGCGATGGCGCCGAACACGCCCAGCGGCGCCAGGCGCACGATCATGCCCATGATGCGGAAGATCACGTGGCTGAGTTCGTTGATCAGCCGCGAGATACCCGAGGCCGACTCGCCCACCAGGTTCAACGCGCTGCCGAACAGCACCGAGAACAGCAGCACTTGCAGAATGTTGTTGTCAGCGAAGGCGCCCACCACCGAGGTGGGGATCAAGTCCATCAGGAAGGTGGCGGTGCCATGGATGTGCTGACCGCGCTCGGCCAGGCCATTGGCGTCGGCCGTAGACAGCTGATCGAGGTGGATGTTGGCACCGCTGCCAATGCCGGAGGTGAAGGCGAACACCAGGCCGATGACCAGGGCAAGGGTGGTCAGCACTTCGAAGTAGATCACCGACTTCAGGCCAATCCGACCGACCTTCTTCAGGTCGCCAGCACCGGAGATGCCGCTGACCACCACGCAGAACACGATCAGGCCGATGAGCATCTTGATCAGCTTGATAAAGCCGTCGCCGAGGGGTTTTAGCTGCAGGGAGACTTCGGGAAAACTGAGGCCGCAGGCAATGCCCAGGGCAAGCCCTAGCACCACTTGGAGGAAGATCGAACGCGAGCACCATTTAAGCATGGGAGGGGTCTCTGATCGGTGTCCTTGCTTCGATGGCGCAGGGTCAAAGAGCGCAGGACTTAATTATTGTGGTCTTACCGGTTTGTTCAGTGCGTCCCCATAAAAGCGCGAAAAATCACACAAAGCAAGCAATTTTGGCCTTACCGGTCTGACCAGTTGTGGTGCAGGTATGGCTCGACCGCTCTGGTCTGCTGCACGCGTGGTTTTCAGGCCTTGGCCAGTGCCTGATTGACGGCGGTGATCAGCTTGGCGAGGTCCTTGGGCGCTGCGTTGTGCACGACACCGAACAGGTAGGCGCGCTGATCCTCTTCGTCGTCCGGTTCGGCGAAGAAGGCCTTGAGCTTGATCCCTAGCACCCTGGCAAACACCTGCAACGCGTCAATGCTGGGGGTGTAGGTGCCGGTTTCAAAACGACTGATGGTCTTGGGGTCGAAGCCGCTTTGCTCGCCAAGCTGAGCCTGTGTCAATCCGGCGAGCTTGCGGTAGCGACGCAGGGCAGATCCTAGACCTGACATCGTCATCTCTTAATTCCCATTTGGAATCAAGAACTTAACGATATATATCGTCATAGCGCAACGCCATGATTCATCACATTTATTGGCAAAATGTGATGAATTTCGTAGAATCGGCTTCTTTGACTGATCAGTCATTCAAGTTAATGTCCAAGGTGATTCGACCGCCTGTAAGGTCGCGCTAGCCGTTGTTGGACATTGGAGCTGGTCAAGGATGAACGGTTCCGGTAAGCCGCTGCCATCAAGGCAGGGCGCCGTTTCGTCTGCGAATGGAGTCTCATCGTGCGCCTCAACCTGCCGGTTTCGCCGGTCGAACAACGCTTCCCGCCAGAGCAACGGCTCATTTCGGCCACCGATACGGCCAGCCTGATCACCTACTGCAATGCCGAATTTGCCGCCATCAGTGGCTACAGCCAAGCTGAGCTGATCGGCCAGCCGCACAATCTGGTGCGCCATCCCGATATGCCCGAAGCGGTGTTCGAGGACATGTGGCGCTACCTCAAGGCTGGCAAAAGCTGGATGGGCATCGTCAAGAACCGCTGCAAGAACGGCGACTTCTATTGGGTCAATGCCTATGTGACGCCGATTCTTGTAGACGGGCGGCTGGTTGGCTATGAGTCGGTGCGGGTCTGCCCAACCCGCGAGCAAGTGCAGCGCGCTCAGGCCTTGTATGCCCGCTTGCGCGCAGGCAAGCCCGCCTTGTCATTCGGCCGGCGCCTGGCAGGTCTTGGTCAGGCTATGGCTTTGCCGGTGGCGGCTGGGGCGCTGGCGGTTGCGGCTAACCAGCTGTGGCCGGGTCTGCCGGGGCAGGGGCTGACGCTAGCGTTGTTCGTCTCATATGGGGTATGGGCCAATGGCGGTGTTGGCCGGCAACTGCGGCGGATCGTCAACGGCGCCGAAGGCACGTTCGCCGACCCGATAGTGGCGCTGACCTACAGCGATTTGCCTGGCGCCGCGGGGCAGCTCGAGCTGATTCTGATCGGCGAAGAGGCGCGGCTGAAAACCGCGCTGACGCGCTTGAGCGATCTGGCCGGACAAATGGCCGTGGCCGCCGGTGATGCCGGTCGGCTGTCGCGCAGCACCGAAGAGGCGCTGCTCGAACAGCGCGCCGAAACCGACCTGAGTGCCACGGCCATGACCCAGATGGCCGCCTCCATCGCAGAAGTGGCCAATCATGTGCAACTGACCGCAGGCGAGGCGCACACCGCGCATCAGTTGGCGGAGCAGGGCAGTCAGGTGGCCGATGCCAGTGGCACGGCGATCCGTGACTTGGCCGGCACGGTGGATCAGATCAACCAGGCGGTCACCGAGCTTGCCGGGCAGACCGATAACATCGCCGAAGCGGCGGGGATGATCCGCGCCATTGCCGAACAGACCAACCTACTGGCGCTCAACGCTGCCATCGAGGCGGCGCGTGCGGGTGAACAGGGCCGAGGCTTTGCCGTGGTCGCCGACGAGGTGCGGGCACTGGCCGATAAAACCCGCCAGTCGACCTTGCATATCCAGACCATCATCGACGGCTTGCGCGGCGGTGCCGAGCAGGCTGTGGCCATTGCCAGTCGCGGTATCGCCGGTGCTGAACAGGGCGTGGCGCGGGTGCTCGAAGCGCAGCAAGCCCTCGACGGCATTCGCCAGGCGGTGCAGCGCATCAGCGACATGGGCCAGCAAATGGCCACGGCTTCGCAACAGCAGTCGGCGGTGGCTGAGGATGTCTCGCGGCAGATCAACGGCGTGGCGGGCATTGCCCAGCAGAGCGCGCTCAGTGCCAATGCCGCGGCGTCGCGCGGCGCCGAACTGGAACAGGTGTGTGCCGGGCTGCGCGCCCTGGTTGAGCGCTTCAACCGCTAAGGCATGATGTACATGGATGATATCTATCGCGCGGCTGTGGACGCGGCCGCGATCTTTTCCGAAACCGACCTGCGCGGGCGGATTACCTACGTCAACGAGCAGTTCTGCAGCATCTCCGGCTATAGCCGCGAGGAGCTGCTGGGCGCCAATCACCGCATCCTCAACTCGGGTTTGCACGAACCGGAGTTCTTCCTCGAGATGTGGCGAGCGCTGGTCGCTGGCCGGGTGTGGAAAGGCGAAATCTGCAACCGCGCCAAGGACGGCTCGTTGTATTGGGTCGACAGCACCATGGTGCCGCTGATCGATCCGCAGTCGGGCAAGGTGCACAAATATGTGTCGATCCGCTTCGACGTCACCGAGAAGCGTCAGTTGCTGCACACCTTGCAGTGGCGGGTGGGCCACGATGTGCTGACCGGCCTGCCCAACCGCGCTTATCTCTCCGACCTGCTCAACCAGGCCTTGGCCTTTTCCCGCCGCGAGGAAATCCCGCTGGCGGTGTGCATGCTCGACCTGGATGGCTTCAAGGCGGTCAACGATGGCTACGGGCATGCCGCCGGTGACCTGCTGCTGATGGAGGTCGCCCAGCGCTTGCAGGGCATTTTGCGCGCAGGTGACTCGGTGGCGCGGCTATCGGGCGATGAGTTTGTGCTGATCTTGCGTCACATCGATGGCAGTGCGCCGCTGCATGCGGCGTTGCAGCGCATTCTGCACACGTTGGCCGCGCCGTATCTGATTCGTGAGCGCAGTCTGTCGCTGAGCGCCAGCATCGGCGTCACCCTGTTCCCGCAGGACGACGAGGACGCCGATACCCTGGTGCGCCACGCCGACCAGGCCATGTACGTGGCCAAGCAGCGAGGGCGCAACCGTTATCACCTGTTCGATGTGTCCCAGGAGCAGGAGCAGAAGGCCACCCACCAGACCGTGGCGCGGGTGCGCCAGGCCCTGCATCAGGGCGAGCTGTGCCTGCACTATCAGCCGAAGGTCAACATGCGTACGGGCCAGGTGTTGGGGTTTGAGGCGTTGCTGCGCTGGATGCACCCGGCCAAGGGGCCGGTGCCACCCGGAGCATTCTTGCCTTTAGTGGAGCAAACCGACCTGATCGTCGAGATCGGCGAATGGGTCATCGACCAGGCCTTGGCCCAACTGCAAGGCTGGCAGCGCCAGGGCCATCGCTGGTCAGTCAGCGTCAACATCGCCGCCCGCCACCTGCAACGCAGCGACTTCGTCCAACGCCTGCAAGACGCACTTTCCCGCCATGCCGAGGTCGACCCCAAGCAGCTCGACCTGGAAATCGTCGAGTCCGTCGCCATCGAGAACATCCACCATGTCAGCCGTTGCCTGGAGGCTTGCCAAGCCCTGGGTGTGCGCTTCTCGCTGGATGACTTCGGCACTGGCTATTCGTCGCTCAATTACCTCAAGCGCCTACCGACCCAGACCATCAAGATCGACAAATCATTTGTGCGCGACATCCTCCATGACCACGACGACCTGGCCTTGACCGGCGCGGTCATCGGCCTGGCCCGTGCGTTCGATCGTGAGGTGATCGCCGAGGGCGTGGAGAGTGTCGAGCATGGCCGGCTGCTGATGGAGCTGGGTTGTGAACTGGCCCAGGGCTATTGCATCGCCCGGCCCATGCCGGCGGGCGAAGTGGTGGGTTGGGTGGCCGGCTACCTGCAGCCGGCGCAGTGGCTCACACCTGTGGCGCCGTGCTCTTGACCGAGGCCAGTTCCGGGTGCGCCACCAGTTTGTCGATGTGCAACTCGTCGTTGTTCATCCAGGTTTCGGTCAGCACCCGGTAGTGCTCCATGTCGCGGCAGCGCATGCGCAAGCTGTAGTCGAAGTGGCCGCTGATAAGCTGGCATTCATACACCTGCGGGCAGGCACGCACGGTGGCCTCGAAGGCTTTCTGCGCGGCGCGCCCGCTTTGGTTGGACAAGGCCACCAGCACCAGCAATGACAAGCCCGGCGAGACCGTTTGCAGGTCGATGATCGCGCCATAGCCGCGGATCACGCCGCGCCGCTCCAGCTTGCGCACCCGCTCCAGGCAGGGCCTGGGGGTCAGGTGCACAAGGGTCGAAAGCTTCTCATAGGTGATGCGCCCGTTGTGCCGCAGCACATCGATGATAGCTTCATCGATGCGGTCCAGCGCGGCGGGGGCGTGAGCGGTGTTGGCCTTGGTATCCATATGCGGCGTGACTTCACTTAAGACGGTTGGAAAGGAACTGCCGCAGGCGATCGCTCTGGGGGCGATCGAGGATCTCGGCGCTGCCGTGCTCCTCGACCAGGCCCTGGTGCAGGAACAGCACCTGGCTCGACACCTGGCGGGCGAATCCCATCTCGTGGGTAACCATCAGCATGGTACGTCCTTCCTCGGCGAGCGTCTGTATCACCTTGAGCACTTCCCCGACCAGCTCGGGGTCGAGGGCTGAGGTCGGCTCGTCGAACAAAATGATCTCCGGCTCCATCGCCAGCGCGCGGGCGATGGCCACCCGCTGCTGTTGGCCGCCAGAGAGAAACGCCGGGTACTGCTCGGCTGCCCGCGCGGGCAGGCCGACCTTGTCCAGGTAGGTGCGGGCGCGGGCCTCGGCTTCGCTGGCACTGATGCCCAGCACCTTGCGTGGCGCCAGGCAAATGTTCTCCAGCACGGTCAGGTGGCTCCACAGGTTGAAGTGCTGGAACACCATCGCCAGGCGCGTGCGCAGGTTCTGCAATTGAGCCGGCGGCGGGGTGCGGGTGCCGGGGCGGATCTCAAGGGTCTGGCCGTCCAGGGTGATACTGCCGGCGTCGGGTTGCTCAAGGAAATTGATGCAGCGCAGGAAGGTGCTCTTGCCCGAGCCGCTGGCGCCGATCAGGCTGATCACATCGCCCTTGCGCGCTTGTAGCGAAACACCCTTGAGCACCTGGTGCTCGCCGTAATGCTTGTGCAGGCCGTCGACGCTGAGTTTGCGGGTGCCGCTGAGGCTGTGGGCGGCAGGGGCGAGTTCGTTAATGGGCAGGGACATGGCAGACAGGGTCATCGGTTCAGCCTCGGGCAGGGTTCAGAAAGCGCATCCAACGGCGCTCGGCCAGTCGGAACAAGCCGACCAGGGCGAAGGACAACAGCATGTACAAGATCGCCGCGACGCCGAAGGCCTGGAAGGTCAGGAAGGTCGCGGCATTGGCATCGCGGGCCACCTTGAGGATGTCGGCGACAGTGGCGGTGAAAGCCAGCGAAGTGGCGTGCAGCATCAGGATCAGTTCGTTGCTGTAGGCCGGTAGCGAACGGCGCAAGGCTGCAGGCAGCACCAAGAACAGGTTTAGCCTCCAGCCGCTCAGGCCATAGGCTTGGGCCGCTTCCATCTCGCCGTGGGGGATGTTGCGGATAGCCCCGGCGAAGATCTCCACGGTGTAGGCGCAGGTGTTGAGCACGAAGGCCAGCAGGGTGCAGTTCAAGGCGTTGCGAAAGAACTGGTCGAGCAGGGCGTGCTCGCGCACCACCTCCAGGCTGTACAAGCCGGTGTAGCAAATCAGCAGCTGGATATACAGGGGGGTGCCGCGAAACACGAAGGTGTACAACTGCACCGGCAGGCGCAGCCAGGCGCGGCGTGAGACCCGGGCCAGGGCCAGCGGCAACGAGAGCAGCAAGCCCAGGAGCATGCTGACCACGAACAACCAGAGGGTCATGGCCAGGCCGGACACGCCACTGCCGTCGCTATAAAGGTAGGCCAGGCCGTATTGCTGAAGCAGTTCGATCATCGCGCCAGCTCCTTGACTCCGGTGTTGTAGCGCCGCTGCAGGTAGTTGAGCAGTCGGTTGGAGAGGGTGGTGATCAACAGGTAGACCAGGCCTGCGATGCACAGGAAGAACAGCATGTCGTTGGTGGTCTTGCCGGCGTTCTGCGCGGCCTTGACCAGGTCGGCCAGGCCGATGATCGAGACCAGCGCGGTAGACTTGAGCAGCACCAGCCAGTTATTGCCCAGGCCCGGTAGGGCGAAGCGCATCAGTTGCGGGAACAGCACCAGCGTAAATCGCTGTGCCCGGCTCAGGCCATAGGCGGTGGCCGCTTCCAATTGGCCTGCGGGCACGCTGAGGATGGCGCCGCGAAAGTTCTCGGTGAAGTAGGCGCCGTAGATGAAGCCCAAGGTCAGCACGCCGGCGCTGAACGGGTCGATTTCAACGTAGTCCCAGCCCAGTGCTTCGGTCAGGTCGTTGAGCCAGATCTGCAGGCTGTAGAACAGCAGCAGGATCAGCACCAGGTCAGGCACGCTGCGGATCAAGGTGGTGTAGAGGGTGGCGGGGATGCGCAGCAGGGCTGAGCGCGAGAGCTTGGCACAGGCGCCGATCAGGCCCAGCAGCAGGCTCAGGGCCAGCGCCAGCAGGGCCAGTTTGACCGTCATCCAGGTGCCTTCGGCCAGCAACGGGCCGAAGCCTTGCAGGCCGCTCGTGAGCAAGTCGTTCATGGGGTAGGGATCTCGTGGAGGCCGCTTCGCCGGCAAGCCCGCTGCCACACAATGGCGTGGACAGCGAGGTTAGCTAGCGGTCAGGTCATTCGTTGTAGATATCCAGCTCGCCGACGTACTTCTTCTGGATCGCGGCATAGGTGCCATCGGCGTGGATCGCGGCGATGCCTTTATCGAGCAGGGCCTTGAGCTCGGGATCGGTCTTGCGCAGGCCCATGGCGATGTCCAGCGGCAGGGTCGGATCCTTGATCGCCGGGCCCGACTTGAAGCCTGCACCTTCGGGCTTGGAGAGGAAGTTGAGCTGGGCTTCGAGCTTGTCGGTGACGGTGGCGTCGAGGCGGCCGTTGATCAGGTCGGCGTAGTTCTGGTCTTGGGACTGGTAAGCCTTGACCTGGGCACCCAACGGCGCCAGCTTGGCGCGGGCATAGGCTTCTTGCAGCGAGCCTTGCAGCACGCCGACCTGCTTGCCCTTGAGAGATTCTGCGGTTTCGCCAAAGTCGGCCCCATTGCGCACGATGACTGAGGTGGGGCTGAGGAACAGGCGCTCGGTGAAGGCGATCTGCTTGAGCCGCGCTGGGGTGACGGCCATCGACGACATGATGGCGTCGAACTTGCGTGCGCGCAGAGCCGGGATCATGCCGTCGAACTCGTTGTGCACCCAGGTGCATTTGACTTGCAGCTTGGCGCAGATGGCATTGCCCAGCTCGATATCGAAGCCTTGCAGGCTGCCGTCGGCGGCGACCGATTCGAACGGGGGGTATTCGGGGAACACGCCGAAGCGGATTTCAGTCCACTCCTTGGCTTGGACGGCGGTGGCGCACAAGGAAAGCAGAAGGACGCCGAGGCGTTTGCGCATGCGGATCATATGAAGGTCCCTGGGTGTTGTTATTTGAAGTAGGGGCAGTTCAGAACGGTCGGTTGCTGTTGTTATGGGTGACTCATCGGTCAGGGCTCAGGATGCGCGAGCTAGAGGGTTTTTTTGTGTCGTTTGGTGTGTGCTGGGCTGACCGATTCGGTCGTTAGGCGAGTGATGGCAGCGCAATCGGCTGTCGCGACATCGGTTTATAGAAGTGCGACAGCGGTTTTAGCGTGGGTTTTGGCGTTTTGGGGCCGGCAATGCAGGCCCCAAAACAGCGTTCAGGCAATGCGTTTGACGCTGGCCACCTTCGGCTGCAACAGCGCATACAGATCCTTCGGATTCTCAAGCGCCGGCACCAGCGCGATGTCACTGCCAATCTCCAACGCCTTGGCCACATCCAGCACATAACGCAGCGCCGAGTAATCCTCGATGGCAAACCCAACCGAGTCGAACAGGGTGACCTGCACGTCACTCTCGCGCCCGGCGACCAGCCCCTGGACCACCTGCCAGAATTCAGTGGTCGGCGAGTCCGCCGGCATCTGCTGAATCTCACCCTCGATGCGGCTCTGCGGCTCGTACTCGACGATCACCCGCGCTCGCTCAACGATCTCCCGGTGCAACTCGGTCTTGCCGGGGCAGTCGCCGCCCACGGCATTCAGATGCATGCCCGGTTCGATCATCTGCGGGGTGAGAATGGTCGCGTAAGCCTTGTCGGCAGTCACCGTGGTGACGATGTCGGCGCCGCGTACCGCCTCGGCCACGGAGCCTGCAAGGGTCAATTTCAAGCCAGGGTAGCTGGCCAGGTTGGCCAGCAGCTTGGCCGAAGCGTCGCGGTCGATGTCATACAGGCGGATCTCCTCGATCCCCAGCATGGTATGGAAGGCAATGGCTTGGAATTCGCTCTGCGAGCCATTGCCGATCAGCGCCATGCTGCGGCTGCCAGGCCGGGCCAGGTAGCGGGCGGCCAGGGCCGAGGTGGCGGCAGTGCGGATGGCGGTAGTCAGGGTCATTTCGCTGAGCAGCACCGGTGCGCCGGTGTCGACGTCGCCCAGGGCGCCAAAGGCCATGACCGTGAGCAGGCCATTGTGGGTGTTCTTCGGATGGCCGTTGACGTACTTGAAGGCATACAAGTTGGCGTCCGATACCGGCATCAACTCGATCACCCCGTCAGGCGAATGGTTGGCCAGGCGTGGGCATTTCTCGAAGTCGTGCCAGCGCAGGTAGTCCTGGCGGATGTACTCGGCCATTTCGCCAAGGCAGCTGGGCAGGCCCTTGCGGTTGACCAGGCGGGCGAGGTCTTGCA
>Ga0247819_10000040_pt1 | contig 86534 bp, 66 predicted proteins | sample 13C_Xylose_Day6_FD_193428 | JGI IMG/M metagenome (GOLD analysis project Ga0247819, IMG submission 193428) | Soil microbial communities from agricultural site in Penn Yan, New York, United States - 13C_Xylose_Day6 | ecosystem: Environmental > Terrestrial > Soil > Agricultural land | place: USA... | reverse complement strand
TGCTCGCCGGCGCGCCGCACGAACTCGCCGCTGCCAAAGCCTTCGATCGGCTGGACCAATCGGCACTCGAACTGGTCACCCTCGACCGTCCAGGCGATGTTCTCCATCCGAGTCTGGAAGGTCAGTGCACCGGCCGGCAGGCTGGCAAACAGAGTGAACAGGGCTAGGTAACGCTGGCGCACGGGCGGCTCCACAAATTCTGACGGCTTACCTGCAGGCTATCGGTCGGCTGGCGGAAAACTTGATAGCCGTGCTCGCCCAAGGGTTTTCCGGTAGCATTCACCCTTGAGTTCGACCCGCCTGGAATTCCCAATGTCCGACCGCCTGACCCTCCTGCGTCCCGACGACTGGCACATCCATCTGCGCGATGGTGCCGTCCTGCCCCACACCGTTGGTGATGTGGCGCGCACCTTCGCCCGTGCCATCATCATGCCCAACCTGGTCCCGCCGGTGCGCGACGCCGCCGAGGCTGGCGCCTACCGCGAGCGCATCCTTGCCGCTCGTCCGGCTGGCAGCCGCTTCGAGCCGCTGATGGTGCTGTACCTCACCGACCGCACCAGCCCTGACGACATCCGCGCGGCCAAGGCCAGTGGCTTCGTGTACGCCGCCAAGCTCTACCCGGCTGGCGCCACGACCAACTCCGATTCCGGCGTGACCAGCATCGATAACATCTTCCCGGCTATCGAAGCCTTGGCCGAAACCGGCATGCCATTGCTGGTACACGGCGAAGTGACCCGTGCCGAGATCGACGTGTTCGACCGTGAAAAACGCTTCATCGACGAGCACATGCGTCGTCTGGTCGAGCGTTTCCCGACACTCAAGGTGGTGTTCGAGCACATCACCACGGCCGATGCTGCGCAGTTCGTCACTGAGGCCCCAGCCAACGTCGGCGCGACCATTACCGCCCAGCACCTGCTGTACAACCGCAACCACATGCTGGTCGGCGGCATTCGTCCGCATTTCTACTGCCTGCCGATCCTCAAGCGCAACACCCATCAGGTGGCGCTGCTGGACGCCGCTACCAGTGGCAATCCCAAGTTCTTCCTCGGCACCGACTCGGCGCCGCACGCCCAGCATGCCAAGGAAGCCGCCTGTGGCTGCGCCGGTTGCTACACCGCCTATGCGGCAATCGAGATGTATGCCGAGGCGTTCGAGCAGCGCAACGCGCTGGACAAGCTCGAAGGCTTTGCCAGCCTGCACGGCCCGGCCTTCTATGGCCTGCCGGCGAACACCGACACCATTACACTGGTCCGCGAAGAGTGGACTGCGCCAAGCAGCCTACCGTTTGGTGACAACACTGTGATTCCGCTGCGCGCCGGTGAAAAACTGCGCTGGCGCCTGCTGGAGGAAAACGCGTGAGCGAAGATCTGTACGAAGACGACCAGGAAGGTCAAACCGGCGGTCCTCGCCACCCGATGGCCGAGCGCTTCCGTGGTTACCTTCCAGTAGTGGTGGATGTCGAGACTGGCGGCTTCAACAGCGCTACCGACGCGCTGCTGGAGATCGCCGCAGTCACCATTGGCATGGATGAGAAGGGCTTCCTGTTCCCGGAGCACACCTATTTCTTCCGCGTCGAGCCGTTCGAAGGCGCCAACATCGAAGCGGCCGCGCTGGAGTTCACCGGGATCAAGCTCGATCACCCACTGCGCATGGCCGTGAGTGAGGAAAGCGCGCTGACCGATATCTTCCGTGGCGTGCGCAAGGCGCTCAAGGCCAACGGCTGCAAGCGGGCGATCCTGGTTGGTCACAACAGCAGCTTCGACCTGGGTTTTCTCAACGCCGCAGTGGCGCGCAACGACCTCAAGCGCAACCCGTTCCATCCGTTCTCCAGCTTCGACACCGCCACCCTGGCCGGCCTTGCCTACGGCCAGACCGTACTGGCGCGGGCCTGCCAGAGCGCGGACATCGACTTCGATGGTCGTGAGGCGCATTCGGCCCGTTACGACACCGAGAAGACCGCCGAGCTGTTCTGCGGCATCGTCAACCGCTGGAAAGAGATGGGCGGCTGGCGCGACTTCAACGATTGATCCCAAGGCCGCACCGCGGGGCCAGGCCGCTGCCACATATTCATTACGAGAGTGGCAGTAGCCGTGCTGCGCGATGGGGCTTTGAGCACGCATAAAAAAACCGGCCACTTAGGCCGGTTTTTTTATGCGTGGCGCTTACAGCTTGCCAGCATTCTCGCTCAGGTAGGCAGCAACGCCTTCTGGCGAAGCGTTCATGCCTTTGTCGCCTTTTTTCCAGTTGGCAGGGCAAACTTCACCGTGCTCTTCGTGGAATTGCAGGGCGTCAACCAGACGCAGCAGCTCGTCCATGTTACGGCCCAGCGGCAGGTCGTTGACGATCTGCGAACGAACAACGCCGTTCTTGTCGATCAGGAAGGCGCCACGGAAAGCTACGCCGCCTTCGGACTCGACGTCGTAGGCTTTGCAGATTTCGTGGGTGATGTCAGCTGCCAGGGTGTACTTGACCTGGCCGATGCCGCCGTTGTTGACCGGGGTGTTACGCCAGGCGTTGTGAGTGAAGTGCGAGTCGATCGACACGCCGATCACTTCCACGCCGCGGGCAGCGAAGTCTGGGATGCGGTTGTCCAGAGCGATCAGCTCGGACGGGCAGACGAAGGTGAAGTCCAGCGGGTAGAAGAACACCAGGCCGTACTTGCCCTTGATGGCCGAGGCCAGGTTGAAGCTGTCGACGATTTCGCCGTTGCCCAGTACAGCTGGAACGGTGAAGTCGGGGGCTTGTTTACCAACGAGTACGCTCATTCGTTAACTCCTGATGATGGTGAAAAATCGTTGCCCGCACGCTGACAGCGCCAGGCATCCAACAAAGGCCGCCCATCATACACAGGTTCGAGTGACAGTCCGAATCCAACCGCCGGTCGCTCAAGCTGGGTGCTTTCAGAAAGCACTTTGACAAGCATTCTCATTACCATTAAGCTCCAATCCATCGACTCAACCCGCGATGGTCAGCCCTATGTATGTGTGTCTTTGTGTCGGCGTGACCGACGGACAGATCCGCGATGCGATCTACGAAGGATGCTGCAGCTACAAGGAAGTTCGAGCCGCCACCAATGTGGCCAGCCAATGTGGCAAGTGTGCCTGCCTCGCCAAGCAGGTGGTCCGCGAGACCCTGACCGACCTTCAGGTCAGCCAGCAAGCCGCCCTGCCCTACCCCGTTGAATTTAATGCGGCGTGAAATACCAGCGAATTTGAAGAACCGGACCTCGTGTCCGGTTTTTTTATGCCTGTAATTCAATAAGTTAGCGCTCTAACGCGGTTCACAAACATTCTTATTCCGATTAAATTTCATTTATTATTCAATAACTTAGGTTTGACAGCAGTAGTTGTCGGGCTCAAACTTCTCTGTATTGGCATACCTCACAGGGCAGGAACCCGGACATGAAAGGCGACGTAAGCGTCATCCAGCATCTCAACAAGATCCTCGGAAACGAGCTGGTCGCGATCAACCAGTATTTCCTGCACGCACGCATGTACGAAGATTGGGGCCTGAACAAGCTCGGCAAGCACGAGTACAAGGAATCGATCGATGAGATGAAGCACGCTGACAAATTGATCAAGCGTATTCTCTTCCTCGAAGGCATCCCAAACGTTCAAGACCTGGGCAAATTGCTGATCGGCGAGCACACCAAGGAAATGCTTGAGTGTGACCTGAAGATCGAGCAAAAAGGCCTGACCGACCTCAAAGCCGCCATCGCCCATTGCGAAACGGTCGGCGACTTCGGCTCGCGTGAAATGCTCGAAGACATCCTCGAATCCGAGGAAGAACACATCGATTGGCTGGAAACCCAGCTGAGCCTGATCGATAAGATCGGCATCGAGAACTACCTGCAATCGCAGATGGGCGAAGAATAATCTTCTCCCAGATACGAAAAAGCCCCGCCAGTGCGGGGCTTTTTCGTATCTGCCAGAGCGGCGTGACCGCTCCGGCATCAATGTGTATCAGGCTTCGGAAGCCTTGGCCTTGGCGGCTGCTTCCTTGATCAGCGTTTGCAGCTCACCTTTCTCGAACATCTCGAGCACGATGTCGCTGCCGCCGACCAGCTCACCGGCTACCCACAGTTGCGGGAAGGTTGGCCAGTTGGCGTACTTAGGCAGGTTGGCGCGAATTTCTGGGTTCTGCAGGATGTCGACGTAGGCGAACTTCTCGCCGCACTGCATGACGGCCTGCGAGGCACGGGACGAGAAGCCGCACTGCGGGGCGTTCGGCGAGCCTTTCATGTAAAGCAGAATGGTGTTGTTGGCAATCTGCTCTTTGATTGTTTCGATGATATCCATGGAACACCTCGTCTGAACTTTCCGACTCGATGGTCGGCACGGTGACGCATTGTATCGGAAAGCTCAGCGGTGGGTCGACCAGCGTGCAGACAGATCGACCAATGCGTTGTAGCCGCCACCGTTATCGCGGGGCAAGCCCGCTCCCACGCAAACGCTCGTGGACGTTACAGCACCTGAGTTGGAGCAGTTAGGGCAGCATTTGCGAAGGATGGTAGACGGTTCAGTCCTCAACAACGCCTATCAACGTGGGCCAAGCCCGCTCCCACGCAAGCGCTCGTGGACCTTACAGCACCTGAGTTGGAGCAGTTAGGGCAGCATTTGCGAAGGATGGTGGACGGTTCAGTCTTCAACAACGCCTAGCAACGTGGGAGCGGGCTTGCCCCGCGATAGCGTCATCGCAAACAACGCTATCGCGGGGCAATCCTGCTCCCTCGGGCATCCACGTTAGCTAACGAAAGAGCCAACCCCATCAGCAGAAGAATCAAGCCGCCTCCACCTTCACCGGCACCCCATTCAACACCGCATTGCCCGACACTGCATCGCGCAAATGCTCATCGGTCAGGTCATTGGCACTAACCCCAGGCTGCGCCCCGGCGATGTGCAGCTGTACGCCCTGGCGCCCATGCCCATAACCATGTGGCAAGCTGACCACACCCGGCATCATCTCCTCACTCGATTGCACCTGAACCTCGACGACCCCAGTCCGCGAACGGACCCGCACCCATTGACCGTCCGTCAGCTGCCGCTGGGCGAGGTCCTGCGGGTGCATCAGCAACTGATGACGGGGCTTGCCTTTAACCAAGCGGTGGAAGTTATGCATCCAGGAGTTGTTGCTGCGCACATGTCGACGTCCTATCAACAGCAACTCGTCCACCGCCGGTGGCACCTGCTCAGCCAACCGGCGCAAATCGTCCAGTAGCAACTGCGGCGCCGCTTCGACGGCCTGGCTGGCGGTGCGCAAACGCGCCGCCAGGTTCGGCTGTAAAGGCCCGAGGTCGAGCCCATGAGGAAACCGATCGAGGGTTTCCAACGACAACTGCCATGTCGAGCCCTCACCATGACGGCCTTTACGCAAAGCCAGGTCGATCATCTGGGCGGGCGGCAGGGTCGGCTTGAGTTCCACGCCAGCACGCTCGGCGAAGGCCTTGGCCAGGCCGACGAAAATCTCCCAGTCGTGCAGTGCACCCTCAGGCTTGGCCAGGATCGCCCGGTTGAAGCGCGTGACGTTACGCACGGCCAGCAAGTTGAAGGTGGTGTCGTAGTGATCGTTCTCCAACGCCGAGGTCGACGGCAGGATCAGGTCGGCATGGCGGGTGGTCTCGTTGATATACAGATCGATGCTGAGCATGAACTCAAGGCCCGCCAGCGCCTTGTCCAGCTGTCGGCCATTGGGCGTGGACAACACCGGGTTGCCGGCTACCGTTATCAAGGCCCGCACCTGCCCTTCGCCAGGCTCAAGCAGCTCTTCTGCCAAGGCTGCCACCGGCAACTCACCGCCATACTCCGGCAAGCCAGACACGCGACTTTGCCAGGCATTGAAGTGCCCACCGGCGGTACTGGCGACCAGATCCACCGCAGGTTCGGTGCACAACGCCCCGCCTTGGCGGTCAAGATTGCCGGTGACCAGGTTGATCACCTGCACCAGCCAATGGCACAAGCTACCAAAGGCCTGAGTCGAGACGCCCATTCGCCCGTAACAGACTGCCCGCCCGGCGCCAGCGAACTCACGCGCCAGCAGGCGAATCTGCTCGGCGGCCACCCCGCACAGTGGGCTCATGCGCTCAGCGCTGAACGGCGCAATCGCCTCGCGTACCTGCTCCAGGCCATTGACCGGCAAATGCGAGCCCTTGGCCAGATCCTCGCTGAACAGGGTATTGAGCAGGCCGCACAGCAACGCGGCGTCACCGCCTGGCCGAATGAACAGATGCCGATCAGCCATGTTGGCTGTCTCGCTGCGTCGAGGGTCGACCACCACAAGCCGCCCGCCCCGCGCCCGCAAGGCCTTCAAGCGTTTCTCGACATCCGGCACGGTCATGATGCTGCCGTTGGAGGCCAGCGGATTCCCCCCCAGTATCAGCATGTAATCGGTGTGATCGATATCCGGGATCGGCAGCAACAGGCCGTGGCCGTACATCAGAAAGCTGGTCAGGTGCTGAGGCAACTGGTCAACCGAAGTGGCCGAAAAGCGATTGCGCGTCTTCAGCAGGCCAAGGAAGTAATTGCTGTGGGTCATCAAGCCGTAGTTGTGCACGCTGGGGTTGCCCTGGTACACGCCCACCGCATTGCGCCCATAACGTTGCTGAATGTCCCACAGTTTGTCGGCGGCCAAGGCAAACGCCTGGTCCCAACCGATAGGCTCCCAGCGATCGCCCACACGCCTGTGCGGCTGGCGCAGGCGGTCAGGGTCTTGCTGGATATCCTGCAGCGCCACCGCCTTGGGGCAGATGTGGCCACGGCTGAAAGGATCCTGAGGGTCGCCCTTGATCGAGGCAATGCGCGCCTGGCCGTCGCTTTCATGGGCAATCTCTATGTTCAGGCCGCAAATGGCCTCGCACAGGTGACAGGCTCGGTGATGCAGGGTCGTGGACATGGCCGCCTCTGCCTTGTTGTTGTGAGCCTTCGACTATGCGCCCACCCTCAACCTCTCGCCAGCGGGCTTTGCTGCGTGAATCGCACGCCATCAGGCATACGATTCGCGACACAGGGTTTGCCAACGCCCCCGCGCCCCGTGTACAACCCCTGTAGTAAATAAAAAACAGTACCCCACCAGAGGGTTACGACACCCGTTGATACAGAGACGCGGTTTCCCTCTTGGTTTCAGGCGACATTTAATTATAGTATTGCGCCTTTCCCCTATTTCGTCCGCCCCGTGCGGCTTACGCCGCAGGTCACTCCCGTTGTCAATAAAACCATACGGTCGACCTGCAAACCGTTGCAGATAAGGTAGTCAATCATGAGCGCTAGGCACTTTCTCTCCCTGATGGATTTCACTGCTGACGAATTGCTCGGCGTGATCCGTCGAGGCATCGAGCTGAAGGACCTGCGTAGTCGCGGCGTGCTGTTCGAGCCGCTGAAGAACCGCGTGCTTGGGATGATTTTCGAAAAATCATCGACCCGTACCCGCCTGTCGTTCGAAGCCGGCATGATCCAGCTCGGCGGCCAGGCTATCTTCCTGTCGCCACGTGACACCCAACTGGGCCGTGGCGAGCCGATTTCCGATAGCGCCATCGTCATGTCGCGCATGCTCGATGCGGTGATGATCCGTACCCATCACCACAGCATCCTCACCGAGTTCGCCGCGCATTCGCGGGTGCCGGTGATCAATGGCCTGTCCGATGAGTCCCACCCCTGCCAACTGCTGGCCGACATGCAAACCTATCTGGAGCATCGCGGCTCGATCCAGGGCAAGACCGTGGCCTGGATCGGCGATGGCTACAACATGTGTAACTCCTATATCGAAGCCGCCCAGCAGTTCGACTTCCAGCTGCGCATCGCCTGCCCCGAGGGCTACGAGCCCGATCCACGCTTCCTGGCCCTGGCCGGCGAGCGTGTGCAGATCGTTCGTGATCCCAAGCAAGCCGTGGCTGGCGCGCACCTGGTAACCACCGATGTCTGGACTTCCATGGGTCAAGAAGAGGAAACTGCACGGCGCCTGGCGCATTTCGCGCCTTACCAGGTCACCCGCGAACTGCTCGACCTGGCAGCACCCGATGCCCTGTTCATGCATTGCCTGCCCGCCCACCGTGGCGAGGAAATCAGCCAGGACCTGCTCGACGACCCGCGTTCGGTCGCTTGGGACCAAGCTGAAAACCGCCTGCATGCGCAGAAGGCCCTTCTCGAATTCCTTGTCGAACCGGCTTACCACCACGCATGAGTCAACCGCTACTGCTTAACCTGCGCAACCTGGCCTGCGGCTATGGCAACCAGCGCATCGTCCAGAACCTCAACTTGCACCTCAATGCAGGCGACATCGGTTGCCTGCTGGGGTCCTCGGGTTGCGGCAAGACCACCACCCTGCGTGCCATTGCCGGCTTCGAGCCGGTGCACGAGGGTGAGATCCAGCTCGCGGGCGAAGTGATCTCGCGCGCAGGCTTTACCCTGTCGCCGGAAAAACGCCGGATCGGCATGGTGTTCCAGGACTACGCGCTGTTCCCCCACCTGACCGTGGCGCAGAACATTGCCTTCGGCATTGGCAAGCACCCGCGCCAGGGTGAAGTGGTCGAGGAGATGCTCGAGCTGGTCAAGCTCGGTGGCCTCGGTGGGCGCTATCCGCATGAGTTGTCCGGCGGCCAGCAACAGCGCGTGGCCCTGGCCCGCGCTTTGGCCCCTGAGCCGCAATTGCTGCTGCTCGATGAGCCGTTCTCCAACCTCGACGTCGAGCTGCGTCGGCGCCTGAGCCATGAAGTGCGCGACATTCTCAAAAGCCGCGGCACCAGCGCCATTCTGGTCACCCATGACCAGGAAGAGGCTTTTGCCGTCAGCGATCAGGTCGGGGTGTTCAAGGAAGGTCGGCTGGAGCAGTGGGACACGCCCTACAACCTCTACCACGAACCGCAGACGCCATTCGTTGCCAGCTTCATCGGCCAGGGCTACTTCATCCGTGGCCAGATGATCAGCCATGAGGCAGTCAATACTGAACTGGGTGAACTGTGCGGCAACCGTGCCTATATCATGGCGCCGGGCAGTTCGGTGGACGTGCTACTGCGCCCGGACGACATTGTCCATGCGCCAGACAGCGAACTGCGCGCGAGCATCGTCGGCAAAAGCTTCCTCGGTGCGTCGACCTTGTACCGCCTGCAACTGGCTACCGGTAGCCAGCTCGAGGCGATTTTCCCAAGCCATGTCGACCATCAGGTCGGCCAGGATGTGGGAATTGCGGTGAAGGCTGATCACCTGGTGCTGTTCGCTGTGCCTGGCAGTGTCGCGGCGCAGTTGCCACGCCAGGAGAATGGCGTTCGCCGCTACAGCTCGGCAACCTGACAAGCCAGTGCCTACAGCACTGAGCCTATAGGAGCTGGCTTACCTGCAATGGCCTGCGCAGCAGGCCCTTATCCATCTAGCCCCGGCCAATCTCGGCAAAGGTGCCTTGGGTATGCTCAGCCAGCACTGCCGCAGCCAGCTCCACCTCCAACCCACGCCGCCCAGCACTGACGTGAATCGTTTCGAACTGTTGCGCTGACTGATCGATAAACGTGCGCAAACGCTTTTTCTGCCCCAACGGGCTGATCCCGCCGACCAAGTATCCCGTGGCCCGCTGCGCCGCCGCCGGATCAGCCATTTCGCACTTCTTGACCCCGGCCGCCTGCGCCAACGCCTTGAGGTCCAGGGTGCCGCCCACCGGCACCACCGCCACCAGCAATTCGCCTTTCTCGCTGCTGGCCAGCAGTGTCTTGAACACCTGCACCGGGTCTAGCCCGAGCTTTTCCGCCGCTTCCAAGCCATACGAAGCAGATTTGGGATCATGTTCATAGCTGTGCACGCGGTGTTCGGCGCGGGCCTTTTTCAGCAGATCGAGAGCGGGGGTCATGCAGAGCTCCGAGCAAGTACAGGTCGGCGGCTACTTTAGGTGAAAAGGCTTGAGCCAGCCAGTCTGTCGCCTGATCGCGACGAGTTATCGGAATAGTCAGTCTTGTTGCAGTTAGTCAGATTGTGGCTGACCGTTCACTTTCGACCTTTGACATGAGCGTTTCTTGCCTATATTTTTTCGTTTCTGAATAAATGGTGCACTTTTAAGGTGCGCTTTCGCTTATCCGCCCGGGGTCAATGGGGATCGACTCTGGGCCTTGCTGTCGAGCGCCTTGCGCCTCACAACAACAAGAACCGAGGTCATACATGACGACTGCTCTACGCGAACCAACGCTTTCTGGCCAATGCATGGCCGAATTTCTGGGCACGGCCCTACTTATCTTTTTCGGCACAGGTTGCGTCGCCGCGCTCAAGGTCGCTGGCGCCAGCTTCGGCCTGTGGGAAATCAGCATCATCTGGGGGGTAGGCGTGAGCATGGCGATCTACCTCACTGCCGGGGTTTCCGGCGCCCACTTGAACCCTGCGGTGAGCATTGCCTTGAGCCTGTTCGCCGGTTTCGACAAGCGCAAACTGCCCTTCTATATCCTTGCCCAGGTCTGTGGTGCCTTCTGCGGCGCCGCCCTGGTCTACACCCTGTACAGCAATCTGTTCTTCGATTTCGAACAGGCCCACGCCATGTTGCGTGGCAGCGAGGCAAGCCTGGAACTGGCCTCGGTGTTCTCCACCTATGCCCATCCTGCCCTGTCGATCGGCCAGGCATTTTTGGTCGAGATGATCATCACGGCCATTCTCATGGCGGTGATCATGGCCCTGACCGATGACAACAACGGCCTGCCCCGCGGGGCGATGGCGCCACTGCTGATCGGCCTGTTGATTGCGGTGATTGGCAGTGCCATGGGCCCGCTCACCGGCTTTGCGATGAACCCCGCCCGAGATTTGGGCCCAAAACTGATGACCTTCCTCGCTGGCTGGGGCGAAATCGCCTTTACCGGCGGGCGCGACATTCCCTATTTCCTGGTTCCGGTGTTCGCACCGATCGTGGGCGCATGCCTGGGCGCGGCGGTTTACCGCGGCCTGATCGCGCGCAATTTGCCCATGGCGCAAACCGCGAACCTGCAAACAGACGATAATCCTCAGAGCGATGCGCAGGTTTCCTGATTCGGACACCTCAAAGCATGCCGGGCCGATTGCCCGGCCAGCCTGACCTACCCCTTTTTGTGCAAGGCCACCGACATGACAGACACCCAGGACAAGAACTACATCATCGCCCTGGACCAGGGCACCACCAGTTCGCGGGCCATCATTTTCGACCGTGACGCCAATGTGGTCGGCACCTCCCAGCGCGAGTTCGCCCAGCACTACCCACAGGCCGGCTGGGTCGAGCACGACCCAATGGAAATCTTCGCCACCCAGAGCGCGACCATGGTCGAGGCCCTGGCCCAGGCGGGTATCAGTCACGCCCAGGTCGCTGCAATCGGCATCACCAACCAGCGCGAAACCACCGTGGTCTGGGACAAGGAAACCGGCCGCCCGGTCTACAACGCTATCGTCTGGCAGTGCCGGCGCAGCACCGAGATCTGCGCCCAGCTCAAGCGCGACGGCCATGAAAGCTATATCCGCGAGACCACCGGCCTGGTTACCGACCCGTACTTCTCCGGCACCAAGCTCAAGTGGATCCTGGATAACGTCGAAGGTGTACGCGAGCGCGCCGAGCGTGGTGAGTTGCTGTTCGGCACCGTCGATACCTGGCTGATCTGGAAATTTTCCGGCGGCAAGGTGCATGTCACCGACTACACCAACGCCTCGCGCACCTTGATGTTCAACATCCATACCCTGCAATGGGACGAAAAACTCCTGCAACTGCTCGGCGTGCCGCGCCAGATGCTGCCGCAAGTGCGCTCCTCGTCCGAGGTCTACGGCCAGACCAAGAGCGGCATCGACATCGCCGGTATCGCTGGCGACCAGCAGTCGGCGTTGTTCGGCCAGATGTGCGTGGAGGCCGGCCAGGCCAAGAACACCTACGGCACCGGCTGCTTCCTGTTGATGAACACTGGCGACAAAGCCGTGACCTCGTCGCATGGCCTGCTCACTACCATCGCCTGCGGCCCGCGCGGTGAAGTGGCCTATGCCCTGGAGGGCGCGGTCTTCAATGGCGGCTCGACCGTGCAGTGGCTGCGTGACGAACTGAAGATCGTCAACGATGCGCTGGACACCGAGTACTTTGCCAGCAAGGTCAAGGACAGCAACGGCGTCTACCTGGTACCGGCCTTCACCGGCCTGGGCGCGCCTTACTGGGATCCGTATGCCCGTGGCGCGTTGTTCGGCCTGACCCGTGGAGTCAAGGTCGATCACATCATCCGCGCAGCACTCGAGTCGATCGCCTACCAGACCCGCGACGTGCTCGACGCCATGCAGCAAGACTGCGGCCAGCGCCTGAGCGAGCTGCGCGTAGACGGCGGTGCGGTGGCCAACAACTTCCTCATGCAGTTCCAGGCCGACATCCTCGGCACCTGTGTCGAGCGGCCGCAGATGCGCGAGACCACCGCGCTGGGCGCCGCTTACCTGGCGGGCCTGGCGTGCGGCTTCTGGAGCGGCCTGGACGAGTTGCGCGACAAGGCGATCATCGAGCGCGAATTCAGCCCACAGCTGGATGAGACGCAGAAAGAGAAGCTCTACGCTGGCTGGAAGAAAGCCATCGAGCGCACCCGTGATTGGGAAGATCACGAGGCCTGATTCAGCCTTCATCGACCAATCGCGGGGCAAGCCCGCCCCCACGTGCACTTATGCTGAACACGTGGGAGCGGGCTGGCCCGCGATGACCTGCGCAAGCTTCCTTTGCTGGCCGTCATCCCTTTCCTACGGCATCATTGCAGCATTTGTCCGGCAGCCCCAAAGGACCGCCCATGAATCTGCCCCCTCGCCAACAACAAATCCTCGAACTGGTGCGCGAACGCGGCTACGTCAGTATCGAAGAAATGGCGCAGTTGTTCGTCGTTACCCCGCAAACCATCCGCCGCGACATCAACCAACTGGCCGAGATCAACCTGCTGCGCCGTTACCACGGCGGTGCGGCATACGACTCAAGCATCGAGAACACGGCCTACGCCATGCGCGCAGACCAGATGCGCGATGAGAAACAGCGTATCGCTGAAGCCGTGGCCCTGCAGATTCCCGATCACGCTTCGGTGTTCATCAATATCGGCACCACCACCGAATCGATCGCCCGCGCGCTGCTCAATCACAATCACCTCAAGGTCATCACCAATAACCTGCACGTGGCCTCGATCCTCAGCGCCAAGGACGATTTCGAAGTCTTGGTGGCCGGCGGCACGGTGCGCCGCGATGGGGGGGTGGTCGGTCAGGCCAGCGTCGACTTCATCAACCAGTTCAAGGTCGACTTCGCCCTGGTGGGCATCAGCGGTATCGATGAAGATGGCAGCCTGCTCGATTTCGATTACCAGGAAGTGCGCGTATCCCAGGCGATCATCGCCAATGCACGCCAGGTCATCCTCGCCGCCGACTCCAGCAAGTACGGGCGTAATGCCATGGTCCGCCTGGGCTCGATCAACCTGGTCGACTGCCTGGTGACCGACCAGTCCCCCTCCCCCGCGCTGAACCAGTTGCTGGCCCAGCACAAGATTCGCCTCGAAGTGGTGTGAGCTGCGTTGGGGCCGCTTTGCGGCCCCACAATCCTGAGCTCATGCAGGCTCGTCGCAAATGTTCATAAATGTTCATATTCTCGTCATCTGATCAGTTTTTTCTATGAAGACTGACTGGCGATAGCCGTTCTGTTGCGCTAGTATTTTCGGAAACGAACATTGATGTTCATATTCGATGTGAACAGCCTTCAGGAGGCCTTGCCCGTGTCCCAGCCCGTTTCGTCCCAGCCTACCCTCGCCGACTGCTACGATCTTGCCGTGATCGGTGGCGGTATCAATGGCGTGGGCATTGCCGCCGACGCTGCCGGACGCGGCCTGAAAGTGTTCCTTTGCGAAAAGGACGATCTGGCCCAGCACACCTCCTCCGCCAGCAGCAAACTGATCCATGGCGGCTTGCGTTACCTGGAGCACTACGAGTTTCGCCTGGTGCGTGAAGCCTTGGCCGAGCGTGAAGTGTTGCTGGCCAAGGCGCCGCATATCGTCAAGCCGATGCGTTTCGTCCTGCCTCATCGCCCGCACCTGCGCCCGGCCTGGATGATTCGCGCTGGCCTGTTCCTCTACGATCACCTGGGCAAGCGTAAACGCCTTGGCGCTTCGCGCAGCCTGCGCTTTGGCCCTGGCAACCCGCTCAAGCCGGCCATCACCCGCGGTTTCGAATATGCCGACTGCGCCGTTGACGATGCACGCCTGGTAGTACTCAACGCCATGGCCGCGCGTGAAAAGGGCGCCGATATTCATACCCGCACCCGCTGCCTGCGTGCCGAACGCATCGATGGCCTGTGGCAAGTCGAATTGCAGCACGCCGATGGCAGCCTGCAGACTATCCGCGCCCGCGCCCTGGTCAACGCCGCAGGCCCCTGGGTCGCCAGCTTCATCAAGGATGACCTCAAGCTCGATGCGCCATACGGTATCCGCTTGATTCAAGGCAGCCACATCATCGTGCCGCGCCTATACGAAGGCGAGCACGCCTACATCCTGCAGAATGAAGATCAGCGCATTGTTTTCGCTATCCCCTACCTCGGGCGTTTCACCCTGATCGGCACCACCGACCGTGAATACAGCGGCGACCCGGCGCAAGTGAAAATCACCGAAGGCGAAACCGACTACTTGCTCAAGGTGGTTAACCAGCACTTCAACCATCAGCTCAGCCGTGCCGACATCCTGCACACCTACTCGGGCGTTCGCCCGCTGTGCAATGACGAATCGGATAACCCTTCGGCCGTGACCCGCGACTACACCCTGGCGCTGTCCGCCAGTGAAGGCCTGGCGCCACTGCTGTCAGTATTTGGCGGCAAGCTTACGACCTACCGTAAACTGGCTGAGTCGGCCATGACCGAACTCAAGCCTTTCTTCACTCAGATGCGCGAAAGCTGGACCGCTGAGAGTCCCCTGCCCGGCGGCGAGAACATGACCGAAACACAAGCCCTGGTCGATTCCCTCCTCGCACACCACAACTGGCTGCCTGTGGACATCGCCAAGCGTTGGGCAAGCACCTATGGCAGCCGCGTATGGCGGCTGCTGGAAGATACTCAAGGGCCGGCGGACCTGGGCCAGACGATAGGCGGCGGCTTGTTCACACGCGAGGTAGACTACCTACGCAACCAAGAATGGGCCGTGACTGCCGAAGATATCCTTTGGCGCCGTACCAAGCTGGGCCTGTTCACCTCTACGGCGGAGCAACAGGTGCTGGTCGATTACCTGAAGCAAGTAGCAGATCGCAGCGCGGGGATCCGCGCTGCCTGACGTGAATTGACGCAGCGCTTCGCCTATCGCGACGTGCTGCGTCTATGCCCGAGCACCCTACAAGGGCCAACGCGCATACGCCTCTGCCGTCAAACGCTTGATGAGTGCGGTTTCCTGCGTTTCCAGCTGCTGCTTTAACTCATTGCACCGCTCCAGGTACGTGTTCTCATCAATCTGATTACTTTCCACTTGTAATGCGTACCGCTCCAGCGTTTGCTGCTGAGCATCGACCAATGCTCTGAATTGCAAGAAATAGATCTGTCGCAGGTAATCCTGCCAGAAGGGCTGATCTGCCAGCGATTGCACCAGTTGCTCGGTGGATTCCGCAGAAAGAATTTCGACCCTGGCACTGTCGATATCTTCCGCCGTCACGAAAGAATGATCCTCAAAGTGCATACGCAGCGGTTGAGCTGGCAACCTCAGCCGCGTGGCCAGCCTTGTTCGGTATGCCAGGTAGGTTTCGATGTCGTCGATCCGCTCCAGGTTGCGCGGCTCGTTCGCGTTCACCTCCCTCAGCCACTTCAGTTTACGTGCAGCAATCCTGTCCACCTGCTGCAAGCGAAACAGCGAACGCCCAAGCCTTATCAAAGCGGCCTCACTCTGCATCTGGGCCAAACCTGCCATCTCGCGATGAACCAGTACACGGATTTCCATCTGGCTGAGTAGCCATAGCAGCCTGTCCTCACAGGTGGCCATTCCGCCCGCCTGCTCGAACAACAGCTCGCGCAACTCGCCATTTTCCTCGCATGCCTCGATGATGTTCCACACCCTTGCACGGTAGTACGCGGGATGTTTCAAATAATCAGAAGATCGTGCGAAATCACGCAAAAAGTGGAAGAAGTCATTCGCTCCAGGCTCACTGCGCAGGTTATCCCACAACGCTTCGCGATCAGTGCGCAGTGCTGAGGAGGAACCTACCAGCCATTCCGACAACTCAGCTTGCAGAATCAGGTGATGCCGATAATAAGGACTGTGTTGAACAGCGTGACCAGATGCAGTCGATGGGGCCGGTTGTTCATTCAGCAGTGCCTCACTGGCCTCATTCAATGGATTATCGTGCAGCGCCATTTGCCGCAAGCGGGCCTGCAGCCCCTGAAGGTCGCGATTGACTTCGCGAATCTGGTTGTCTCGCAAATCGGCAATGCCTCGCCAAGGCAACTGCTGAACCTCAGCTGGCAGCTCTGCAATGGCCGCCCCACGCATCTGTACCCAACGCAAGTTCAGTAAGTGCCTCACCTGCGGTGCATCTCGCAACGGGTTGTAATTAAGCCCAAGTATCTCCAAATGCAGCAACGTACTGAGCCGTTGGCTGTCTGCTGGCGTCATCACTATCTGGTTGTTATCGAGGCGCAAAATGCGAAGCTCGGTCAATTGCTCTATACCCGACGGGATAGACACCAGCCGATTGCTGCTCAGGTAGAGCTCCGTAAGGTTCGGGAAACGCCCGAGAAAATCAGCATCGACAGTCTCCAAATCCATTTCGAGCAACGCCAGGCGTGTCACATGGTTGAAGGTAATGCCTGGAGGCAAGTCAGGCAGACTTGCTACACGCTCGCCACGAATTTCCAGCTCGTAGCTGCCGTCCATCCGCCGCCGCAACTTGCGGCGCCAGCAACGCCTGATAGCGCTGACCACCCTGCTGCGCCTGAGAAGATCCAATACGTTTCCATAATTGGACTGCCAACTCGTCAGCGCTTCGCGCAATGCCATCCATTGCTCATGCAACGCTTCGTAGTGAGACCACGGATCAACACCTTCGGAAGTCAAATTGAGCATGTACCGCTGCAATTGCGTATCGTCGAGGGTTGGGAATACCTGCAAAATTCCGCGCCTGATAGCCTCGGTTCGGGACTCGCCCCGCCCACTAAGCGGGTAGCCGAGTCGACCATCGGCGAAGCGCAAGGGGGGGCGCACACCACCGGCGATAGACGTCTGCCCTATGAGCCGCGATGCCAAGTCCCGGTGAACCCGCGCGTGCCCCGCCAGCCGGTCGGCCAATTGCTGATCGTTCAGCATGGTATTGCCCAGGCGCACTTTCTGCTCATCGCTCATGCACAAAAGAAGAGCGTGCATCAGGCTGTTGCTGGGTGTTGCCGGGCGGCGGGAGTCAACGGTAGCGTCATGAACGCCGTAGCCCTGGTCTTTGCGCACGATGTAACGGGTTTGTTGTGCCACCTCTGAGCCCACCTGCCCCTGCAAGAGGCCCTGCGTTGAACCAACACGCAGTTCGATACGCAGCCGATCTGGCCAGGGAGCAAGCTCATGGACCAAGCCGATCGCCAGCCTTTCAGTATCGCCATTGATCGCCTGCTGCTGGCGCAAACCGGCGCAGGCACGATCCAGCCGACTGTCATGCAGGAACCAGCGAATTCTCTCTGCCATCACCAACGGTACGCGCCCGCTGGAGCGCAGTTGTTCAAGGAGCAGATTGTCGACCTGCTTGCGTATCTCCTTTGCTCCTCGCACCGAAAGCCCAGCAAATGATCGTCGTATCAATGCATCTTCAACTTCCTCCGTCTCTTGGGCCGCAGCGACCAGCAGCTCGAATGCATCTGCCTGCATGGCGGGATGGAGGGCGTGCAGGCGATGGCGATCATACGCATCCAGTAGCCGAGCAGGTGCCGGGGCGTGCTCCAGATGCAATTGGCGCAGCCGCTCCTCGTCAAAACCTGTGCAATCGAGTACCGCAGTTGCCTGTTCCGGCGTCATGTCAAAAAATGCTGCTGCCAGCCGACGCAACAATTGCAGTTCACCTGTCCATTCCTGAGGCAGCTCCAACGCATGACGCCATCCACCGCTGCCATTGCGTTCAAGCAACGGTCTGTATGCCCCATTGCGCTTTGGATGGCGAATCACCAAATCCTTGCCGCTTTGCGAACGCGCCATCTGGAAGGTGCCCTCGTGGAATTGCACTTGAGTCCGTCCCAGGTGACTCTCGCTCTGCCCTGGAGACACGCCCAGGGGTTGGTCGACCTGGTAAGGCGTCATGTCAAAAGAACACAGTTTCAATCGCCCACTTTCAACTAACACAGGGGTCAACTTGCGCACAAAGGTCACCCCTACCCCCACCGCCGCTCCCAGCGCCAGGTTTTGCGCGACCGCAAACACATGCCCTAGGGCAGCCTCACGGTCGCCTAGCCGCCAATCCTGATAGCCTTCGTAGACTTCGTCGGCAACCTGAAACGCAGCAACACCCAGCATCAGCTCGCCCAGTACAGGTATGAATAGCCCGGCCAAGCCCAACAGCGCCAGGCCAGCATTTTCATAGCTGGCCAGGCGCCGGCTGCGGCTGGCGGCATCTTCATCATCTGTAGGCACCACCAGTACTCTGGCATCGTCGAATATCTTGTCGATGTGCAAGGCACGAAGATGAGCAAACAACGGTTTGTCCAGGGGAAAATGGCGACCATCGAGTTCAAGTGCGGTTCCTGTCGCGGTCTTGGCCCGAAGACGCTCAAGCTTGGCAGTGAAGTCCATCCGCTCGAGCTCGCCAATGAAACGCATGAAAAACGTCTCATAACTCGACTCACGCAAGCGCAGTCCCAAATCTGTGTAGAGTGCGACCCAGGAGGCATGCCATCGAACCGGCTTGTCAGCATCGCCGGGAATCCAGACGATTAGACCGCTAGGGGCAGCATCTTTATGATCACGCGTTTCGACCACCACCACCCCGTTGACACGTTTACCAAGCACGAACAGCTGCCTACAGACAAGCACCGTGGTGTCGGCAGCTACGATCGGCTTTGGCGCGACAACTCTGAGCATCTGTAGATAGCTGCGCTCGTCAATCTCTGCTTTGAAAAAGGCGATACGTACCGCAGCATCCAATGCCGTGCGCTGCGCCTCTTCAAACACTATCTCGATCTCTCGCCGAGCATGCCCTGGGGTGCCGCCCTCCTTGTCAGCCGGCAGCAAGTGCTCACGCAATACCCTTTGATAGTTGCCGCCTAGGTCCAACTGACGGCAAAGTTTGGCGAACAACACGAACGAAAGGGGCAGCAAGGCGCCTGATGCAGCCTCTACCCGCCGGCGGATACGCGGCCTGGCGACAATTTCATCTGCAGCAAAGTTGTGCATTGCCGCAGACAGCAGTGGCACTGAGTCTGTGCGCACCGTGATCTCCAAAGGGGGCAGAGGAAAAATGCTTGGATAAGACTTGCGTACCACTGTACACAGCTGCGCCGACCGTACATCAACATGGAAGTTGTATTTCTGGGTAAGGGCTTGCTCCAAAAGCGGCGCGCAAAACGCTGCTAGGTCGGGGAGACCACTCAGCAGCCGTTTCAATCGTTCGGCACTTTGCTGCTGCCCAATCAACGCAAGATGTATCTCCTCGAGCGCATCACCGGGGGCATTTTTCAGCCAATCGGGTAACTGCCTGGCGATCAACGCATCTATTGAGTCGGAGGGAAGTTCGTGAACAGCCTGCTCAGGGGTATCGTTCATAGGGTGCCTCTCTATTCTTGAGAAGCGAACAGCAAGCCTCGAACGGCCTGGCACAAGGTGTTAATTAGATAGGACTGAGCCCTGCTTCAGCGAATCCATTCGGATTCCCGAACGACTCAGCCGCAATTCATTCGGAGATCCGTACAAAAAACTGTTACAGGGCAACCGCTAAACTGTTGATCGCCTGCGTCTGCGGGGCGTTATGATCTCTGACAGAGCTTGGCACGACTCATGCTCTACACTTGGAAGCCGAATGCACCGCTTCATGCTGTATTCGTTGAACGAAAGAGTCCGCCAACGGCTCCATAAAAAAAACAAACACGTCGAGGAAAATTTGATGCGTATCGTTCGTCAATTGCTGGGCGCCGCCATCGCGGCCGCTGTGATCGCTTCGCCGGCCATGGCTGAAGAGCTGACCGGCACCCTGAAGAAGATCAAGGATTCGGGCACCATCACCCTGGGGCACCGTGACTCCTCCATTCCATTTTCCTACCTGGCAGGCAAGCCGGAGCCGGTGGGCTACTCCCACGACATCCAGCTGGCCATCGTCGAGCACCTGAAAAAGCAGCTCGACGCTCCTAACCTCAAGGCCCGCTACAACCTGGTCACCTCGCAGACCCGTATCCCACTGGTACAAAACGGCACTGTCGACGTCGAGTGCGGCTCGACCACCAACAACGTCGAACGCCAGCAGCAAGTCGGCTTCTCGGTCGGCATCTTCGAAGTCGGTACCCGCCTGCTGACCAAGGTCAAGGACGGTCAACCGGCCTACAAAGACTTCCCCGACCTGGCTGGCAAGAACGTGGTGACCACCGCTGGCACCACCTCTGAGCGCATCCTCAAGGCGATGAACGCCGACAAGCAGATGAAGATGAACGTGATCTCGGCAAAAGACCACGGCGAAGCCTTCAACATGCTCGAAAGCGGCCGCGCCGTAGCCTTCATGATGGACGATGCCCTGCTCGCCGGCGAAATGGCCAAGGCGCGCAAGCCTGCCGACTGGGTCATCACCGGCACTCCACAGTCCTACGAGATCTACGGCTGCATGGTGCGCAAGGGTGACGACGCGTTCAAGAAGGCCGTCGATGAGGCCATCGTTGCGCTGTACAAGTCGGGCGAGATCAACAAGATCTACGACAAGTGGTTCTCCCAGCCAATCCCGCCAAAAGGCCTGAACCTGCAGTTCCCGATGAGCGACGAGCTCAAGGAACTGATCGCCAACCCGACCGACAAAGCGGCGGACGAGAAGAAGTCCTGAGTCGCAAATAGTGGCCTGGCGCTCAACATGCGCATGAATTAACCCTGCAGGCCACTCGTTAGTGTCTAACCTTTCATCCGAGGGCGCTCGCCGCCCTTGGATGTTCGAAGGTGCCCGTGAAACAACCGTCTGAGGGGAAATCCCGATGAATTACAACTGGGACTGGGGCGTATTCTTCAAGTCCACCGGCGTGGGTAGCGAAACCTACCTGGACTGGTACATCACCGGTCTAGGCTGGACCATCGCCATTGCCATCACCGCCTGGATCATCGCCTTGCTGCTGGGCTCGCTGCTCGGCGTGATGCGTACCGTGCCAAACCGCCTGGTGTCAGGGATTGCCACCGCCTACGTCGAGCTGTTCCGCAACGTACCGCTGCTGGTGCAGCTGTTCATCTGGTACTTCCTGGTGCCGGACCTGCTGCCAGAGGGCCTGCAGGAATGGTTCAAGCAAGACCTCAACCCGACCACCTCGGCGCTGATCAGCGTGGTCATTTGCCTGGGCCTGTTCACCGCTGCGCGGGTCTGCGAACAGGTGCGTACCGGTATCCAGGCGCTGCCCCGCGGCCAGGAAGCCGCCGCCCGGGCGATGGGCTTCAGCCTGGCGCAGATCTACAACAACGTGCTGCTGCCGCAAGCCTACCGGATCATCATTCCGCCGCTTACCTCGGAATTCTTGAACGTGTTCAAGAACTCTTCGGTGGCCTCGCTGATCGGCCTGATGGAGTTGCTGGCGCAGACCAAGCAAACCGCCGAGTTCTCCGCCAACCTGTTCGAGGCGTTCACCCTGGCTACCCTGATCTATTTCACCCTGAACATGGGCCTGATGCTGCTGATGCGCATGGTCGAGAAGAAAGTCTCGGTGCCCGGCCTGATCTCTGTGGGGGGTAAATGATGGAAATGGATTTCAGCGAAATCATCCCTGCCCTGCCGGCCCTCTGGGAAGGCATGGTCATGACCCTCAAGCTGATGGTCATGGGCGTGGTTGGCGGTATCGCCCTGGGCACCATCCTGGCGCTGATGCGCCTGTCGTCGAACAAACTGATGTCCAATGTCGCCGGCGCCTACGTCAACTACTTCCGCTCGATCCCGCTGCTGTTGGTGATCACCTGGTTCTACCTGGCAGTGCCGTTCGTGCTGCGCTGGATCACCGGCGAAGACACCCCGGTGGGCGCCTTCACCTCGTGCGTGGTGGCATTCATGATGTTCGAGGCCGCCTACTTCTGCGAAATCGTCCGTGCTGGCGTGCAGTCGATCTCCAAGGGCCAGATGGGCGCCGCCCAAGCCCTGGGCATGAACTACAGCCAGACCATGCGCCTGATCATCCTGCCGCAGGCGTTTCGCAAGATGACCCCACTGCTGCTGCAGCAGAGCATCATCTTGTTCCAGGACACCTCGCTGGTGTACACCGTGGGCCTGGTCGACTTCCTCAACTCGGCACGCTCGAACGGCGACATCATTGGCCGCTCGCATGAGTTCCTGATCTTCGCCGGTGTCGTCTACTTCCTCATCAGCTTCTCCGCTTCATGGCTGGTCAAGCGCCTGCAAAAAAGGATCACCGTATGATTTCCATCAAGAACGTCAACAAGTGGTACGGCGACTTCCAGGTGCTCACCGACTGCACCACCGATGTCAAAAAGGGCGAAGTGGTGGTGGTCTGCGGCCCATCCGGCTCGGGAAAATCCACCCTGATCAAGTGCGTCAACGCCCTGGAGCCGTTCCAGAAAGGCGACATCGTGGTCGACGGCACCTCGATCTCCGACCCCAAGACCAACTTGCCCAAGCTGCGTTCGCGGGTTGGCATGGTATTCCAGCACTTCGAGCTGTTCCCGCACCTGACCATCACCGAGAACCTGACCATCGCACAGATCAAGGTGCTCGGTCGCAGCAAGGAAGAAGCCACCAAGAAAGGCCTGGCCCTGCTTGAGCGAGTCGGCCTGTCGGCGCACGCGCACAAGCACCCTGGCCAGCTCTCCGGCGGCCAACAGCAACGTGTGGCGATCGCCCGCGCGCTGTCGATGGACCCGATCGTCATGCTGTTCGACGAACCGACCTCGGCGCTGGACCCGGAAATGGTCAGTGAAGTGCTCGATGTGATGGTGCAACTGGCCCACGAAGGCATGACCATGATGTGCGTGACCCACGAGATGGGCTTTGCCCGCAAGGTCGCCAACCGGGTGATCTTCATGGACAAGGGCAATATCATCGAAGACTGCACCAAGGAAGAGTTCTTCGGCGACCAGACGGCCCGCGACCAACGTACCCAGCACTTCCTCAGCAAGATCCTGCAACACTAAGTCGGCCACGGCAGCGGCTGTCCGGTCCCCCACCGGGCAGCCGATGCTGGTCGTGACAAGGCCACTGTGATGAAATGCGACCCCTCGCTTCTGCGCCCTGCCCAACCCGCCGTGAAATCCCGCCTGATCCGTCAATTGCTGCTGCCCCCCTTGATCGTCCTGCTGATGGTCGGCTTGGGCCTGCTTGGCTATCTGGTCAGCGAGAGCAATGGCGTGCGCGCGTTGAGCGAGAATGGCGAGCGCCAGCTGGAGCTGCACGCGCGCACGGTCGAGAGTGAAATCAGCAAGTACACCTACCTGCCCAGCCTGCTGGAGCTCGAAGACAGCGTCTCGCACTTGCTGACCGACACCGACGGCGGCTCCCGCCAGGTCGTCAACGAATACTTGGAAGGCTTGAACCGCCGCAGTCGCAGCCGGGCGATCTTCGTCCTCGACACCAGCGGCCGGGTACAAGCCACCAGCAACTGGCGCGATGCCGACTCGTTCCTCGGCGAAGACCTGTCGTTTCGTGCCTACTTCCAGGATGCCGTGCGCGGCGAGCCTGGACGCTTCTACGGCATCGGCAGTACCACCGGCGAAGCCGGCTATTACCTGGCCCATGGCCTGGAAGAACACGGCAAGATCATTGGCGTAGCGGTGATCAAGGTGCGCCTGGACACCCTTGAGGAGCGCTGGCAACGTGCGCGGCTGGAAGCTTTCGTCAGCGACGAGAACGGCATCATCATCCTCTCCAGCGACCCGGCCAGACGCCTCAAGTCGGTGCGCCCGCTGACCCCACAGACCAAAGAACGCCTGGCCCGTAGCCTGCAGTACTACTGGTGGCCACTGAACGAGTTGCAGCCACTGGCCCGGGAAACCCTGGCCGATGGTGTCGAGAAGCTGACCTTCCCGGCCAACAGCGAAACCGCCCAAGGCAAACCCCATGAAGTGTCCTACCTGGCGCAGACCCGGCGCCTGGCCGACACCCCGTGGCATTTCACCCTGTTGACGCCGCTGCAGGACCTGCGCCGCGAGTCGATGGTCCAGGGCATCCTGGTCGGGGTGGCCTTCGCCCTGCTGGCGATCCTGGCGATTGCCTGGAATGAGCGGCGCAAAGTCATCGCCACGCGGTTGGCCGCACGTGAAGCACTGGAAGAAGCCAACAGCCATCTGGAGCGCAAGATCGCCGAACGCACCGCCGACCTGCGCGCCAGCAACGAGCGTCTCAAGGGCCAGATCCGCGAACGCCGGCATGCCGAGCAGACCCTGCGCCACGCCCAAGACGAACTGGTCCAGGCCGGCAAGTTGGCCGCCATCGGCCAGATGTCGACCAGCATTGCCCACGAGTTGAACCAACCGCTGGCGGCGCTGCGCACCTTGTCCGGCAACACCGTGCGTTTCCTGGAGCGCGGCGCGCTGGAAACGGCCAGCACCAACCTGCGCACCATGAACGACCTGATCGACCGCATGGGCCGCATCACCGCCAGCCTGCGTTCGTTCGCCCGCCGCGGCGACGACAGCGGCCAAGCCTCGCTGAGCAAAGCGATCGACGCCAGCCTGCAAGTGCTGGGCAATCGCATTGCCGGTTGCCATCTGCAACTGCACAGCCAGTATGATGACCAGCAGTTGGCCATCGATCAGACCCGCCTGGAGCAGATCCTGGTTAACCTGATCGGCAACGCCCTGGACGCCATGGCCACTCAGCCGCAGCCCCAGCTGTGGTTGGAGGGCGAGCTGCAGGGCGACAAGTATCGTCTGCGCGTGCGCGACAATGGCCACGGCATCGATGCCGAGGCGCGCAAGCACCTGTTCGAACCTTTTTTCACCACCAAACCGGGCGAGCATGGCCTGGGCCTGGGCCTGACCTTGTCGGCGAGCCTGGCCGCCGCCGCCAAAGGCTCTCTGAGCGTCGAACACCCCGCCACTGGCGGCACCGCGTTCGTCCTCGCCCTGCCCTTGGTCAACGCCCCTAGCGAAACGGCTGAGCATTCATGACCCAAGCGCCTTTAACTGTACTGATCGTCGAAGACGACCCGCATGTACTGCTCGGCTGCCAACAGGCATTGGCCCTGGAAGACATCGCCTGCGAAGGCGTCGGCAGTGCCGAGCAGGCCCTGGAACGCATTGGCGATGACTTTGCCGGCATCGTCGTCAGCGATATCCGCCTGCCGGGGATCGACGGCCTGGAGCTGCTCAGCCGCCTCAAGGCGCGCGACCGCAGCCTGCCGGTGGTGCTGATCACTGGCCACGGCGATATCGACATGGCCGTTGGCGCCATGCGCAACGGCGCCTACGACTTCATGGAAAAACCCTTCTCGCCAGAGCGCCTGGTCGAAGTGGTGCGCCGCGCCCTGGAGCAACGTGGCCTGGCCCGCGAGGTGTTTTCGCTGCGCCGCCAGTTGGCCGGCCAAAGCACCCTAGAAGGGCGCATCATCGGCCGCTCACCGGCCATGCAAAACTTGCGCGAACTGATCGCCAACGTTGCCGATACCTCGGCCAACGTGTTGATCGAAGGCGAAACCGGTACCGGCAAAGAGCTGGTCGCACGCTGCCTGCACGACTTCAGTCGGCGCCAAGGCCAGCCGTTCGTAGCGCTCAACTGCGGCGGCCTGCCAGAGAACCTGTTCGAAAGCGAGATCTTCGGCCACGAAGCCAACGCCTTTACCGGCGCCGGCAAGCGCCGCATCGGCAAGATCGAGCACGCCAATGGCGGCACGCTGTTCCTCGATGAAGTCGAGAGCATGCCGCTGAACCTGCAAATCAAACTGCTGCGCGTACTTCAGGAACGCACCCTGGAGCGGCTTGGCTCGAACCAGAGCATCCCGGTCGACTGCCGGGTGATCGCCGCAACCAAGTCCGACCTCGACGCCATGGGCCAGAGCGGCCAGTTCCGCAGCGACCTGTATTACCGCCTGAACGTGGTGACCCTGGAGCTACCGCCCTTGCGCGAGCGTCGGGAAGATATCCTGCAGCTGTTCGAACACTTCTTGCAGCAATCGGCCCTGCGCTTTGACCGTGAAGTGCCGGAGCTGGACAGCCAGACCCTGTCGCGGCTGATGGCCCACGACTGGCCGGGCAACGTGCGTGAACTGCGTAACGTCGCCGAGCGCTATGCCCTGGGCTTACCGGCGTTCAAGAAATCCGGCACCAGTGGCGCCAGCCAGGGCCTGGGCTTTGCCGAGGCGGTGGAAGCGTTCGAGCGCAACCTGCTCAGCGATGCCTTGCAGCGCAGCGGCGGCAACCTCAGCCAGGCCAGCCTGGAGCTGGGCATGGCCAAGACCACGCTGTTCGACAAAGTGAAAAAATACGGCCTCGGCTGAACTCGATCTCAACCTGGATGACATTGTGGATCTGCTATTCAAAGCCGCCTTGGGCGCGGGCGTGGTGGTACTGCTGGCGATACTGTCGAAGACGCGCAATTACTACATTGCCGGGATGGTGCCGCTGTTTCCGACCTTCGCCCTGATTGCGCACTACATCGTTGGCAAGGGGCGCTCGCTAGAAGATCTGAAGACCACCATCCTGTTTGGCATGTGGTCGATCATTCCGTACTTCGTGTATCTGGCGACCTTGTATGTGCTGGTCGATCGGATGCGCTTGGAAGCGTCACTGGCGCTGGCGACGGTTGCCTGGTTGGTGGCCGCGACGGTGCTGGTCAGCCTTTGGGTGCGTTTACACTGAGATTGTTGGGGCCGCTTTGCGGCCCACGACAATCTACAGCCGAGCCAAATGGGTCAGATCCTCGCGATGTGACTTCAGGTAAGGCAACACCGCCCCCAGCAGCGGCGCCTTGAACTGCTCCTGAAACCGATGCGCCAACCCCGGAATCAAGCGCAGTTGACTGCCCTGGATATGCGCCGCCAGATGCACCCCATGCATCACCGGCAGCAACGGATCAGCCGTGCCATGCACCACCAGCGTCGGCACCCGCAACTGATTCAACAGCTCGACCCGGCTCGGCTCGGCCAGAATCGCCATGATCTGGCGCTTGGCCCCTTCTGGATTGAACGCCCGGTCATAGGCCAAAGCCGCTTGCTGCAACAGCACCGTCCGATCATCGCGCACCTGCGGGCTACCCAGTGCGGCCAACAGATCAGCCTGCTGCTCGATCGCCACCTCACGACTCGGCGCACTGCGCCGCGCCAGTAACTGCACCAGTGCCGGGCTCGGCGCGGGTAACCCAGCAGCGCCAGAACTGGACATGACCAAGGTCAAACTGCGTACCCGCTCTGGCGCCATCGCCGCCAGGTGCTGGGCAATCATGCCGCCCATGCTCACCCCCAGCACATGAAACTGCTCGACCTGCAACGTATCCATCAGGCGCAGGCCATCGCTGGCCATGTCGGTCAGGGTGTAGGGCGCCGCCACCGACAAGCCGAATTTGTAGCGCAACAGCTCGACCGTAAGGTTGGCCGAGGGCGGTAGCTGGTTCCAGCGCGACAGCCCGACATCGCGGTTGTCGTAGCGAATCACCCGAAAACCCTGCTTGCACAGCGCTTGGACCACATCGTCGGGCCAGTGAATGAGCTGCCCGCCCAAGCCCATCACCAGTAGCAACACCGGATCGCTCGGTTTGCCAACGCTTTGGTAAACCAGGCTGACCTGGCCAAGCTCGGCCCGTTGCACAGGTACCTGCGCGTCGCAACGCTGGGCGGCGAAAGCACCCGGCACACTGAACAGGAAAAATAAAAACAGCAGAAAAGCCCGCATGAAAGAAACACCAGATTGCAGATCCCCAGTAGAGCGCGAGTCTGATGAAAATCGTTCAATCGCGCTGCCACAGTTCAGTGACAGTTTGATGAACCTCGCCCAACGGTCTTTCGGATAACTATCTACCTACCTGGTCTGCATCACGGGTTTTCTAATGCTCAGGCCAATTTCGGCTTAGGTGCAATCATGGAAACCCTCGATGACCGACACTCTTCCTTCAGTTATCGCCTCACCTTTCATAGCGGCCCAGCCGCTAACCCTGACCCGCACGACGCTGCAAGCCAAAGCCAGTTGCCAAAAAGCGCAAGACATTTGCCACGAGCTGCTCAAGCAAGCTCCACGGCTCAGTTTGGTTATTCGCTCGCTGCTTGACGCTAAACCTGCAACTGATCCGAACGAACTGACAATGGCGGAGATGAATCTGCCAGACACCCTACGCAAACGCTGGCAGGCTTACTGGAAGGGCCGCGCGCAGGGCACGTCCTTGAGCCGCCAACAACATGCGCAGCAATACTATGTAATCTACTTTCAGGCAGCGCTGAGCCTGGCTTCGGCGGCCACCCAGATCACTGAGGCTCAGCTACGGCCAGTCAGCGGCTTGCAGAACGATCCTGAATGGAAAATGCTCGACGGCAAAACCATCACCATCGAAAGCCCCTCCGGCGCCTCTGGGGCCCTGGTATTCAGGGTCGAGGGTGAAGCGCCACAGCTACTCTATCTGCCTGGACGCGCCACAGCCTTTAGCAGCCATGCCACACGCCAAGACCTGGAAAACCAACTGCCAGACCACACAGGCAGCATCACCTATCGACTGCTGGATGATGTAGCCCAGGGCTTTAGCGCTTTGCTCGATAACTACCTGCAAGCCGCACTCGACAACCTTGAAGACGCCAGCGCAGATAACCCTGGCAACCTCGCCTCGGTGGCCCTCAGCCAGGCACTAGCGTGGGAAACGGCACATCCCACCCCCCAGCTGTTTTTTACTGAGGCAAGTCCTGCCCTCGCGCAAACTAACGAACACGCAGCGCAGCTTTCGCTGTTTGACCTAGGTGGCCTGGGTCCTGAAAGTTCAGATACAGCCGCGTCGGCCCAAGTTGCCAGGCAGATGCAGTTGATCAACGATTTGAGCGACAGCGACGCAAAAAAACTTCAGCCGCTGCAAAAGTCCTTGCAAGAACAACAGGAAAACGCCAGGCAAGCCACGCAAACGTTGTTGCGCTCGCCCCGCTGGCACTCGGCCGCCACCACCCTGCAAACCAACTCGGCATTGCTCAAGGCCCATCGCCAAGGGCTGCAGGTTCACGCGCAAATTCAGCAGCTGCTTGGACAAATCAGTAGTGCGCAACTGAGCGCTGTGCAATCCATTCTCGATCTGGGCGGGGATTTTCCTGCCAGCGACAGCAATGTGCGCGCGGCCTATCCACTGCTAAAACAGCAAGCTCATAGTGAATTGGCTGACAGCGCCGGTGAGCAGCATCTGCGCGAAGTACTACTGATAACCGACGCAGCGACCTTGAGCGCTGCCACTGACGGCCCGATATTGCTGTACTGGCCAGGTGAACACGGTGGGCTTCTGCATTGCCCGAACCGCCTGGCCCTTGCCAATTGCCTGGGCATGAGTGAAGCGCATCAGTCGGTGGATCTGCTGCAGATCAACGGTGATGTACTGGCGCAGACCCTCAACGCCACGCTCAGCCGTATGCGCACGCTCACGCAGCAGGTTCAAAATGAACAGGGTCTGGCAGCTTTGGCCACTGAACTTCCGCCCCTCAAGGAAACACTCGAACAACGCCTGCAGATACCTCGCCATGCCGCACGCGAAACGGCGCTTCGCCTTATCCAAGAGCAAGATCAGGTGGTGAGCAAGGCTGCGCCGCTGGCAACCCGCTTCAGTAGGCTGTCACCGACTACTCGTCAGGCGCTGAGCAGTCTGATGCCCGAATACATCAATGCAGTAAAGCGCAGCGAAGCGTTACTGACCAAGGATCTACAGGAGTGCCAGACTTTTGCTCGAACGCTGATCAGGCAACGGCTGAAACGCGACTTTCCGCACTACGACAACAGTGACATAGGCCTCGACCTGCCACGTAGCGTCGATCTGGTCACGGATATTGTCACTGGTGGGACACCAGGCACGGTCACGCGAAAAGTCTACAGACCCAGCCCTGAACGAGAAACGATCAACCTTGTTACCCTGCTGCTGGAAAACATCGACGAGAACATGCTGAGGCGGCTGAACCATTTGCGGCTGGATTTAGCCACCGACGATACTGCCCTGAAATCGACGCTTACGGCGGGACTCAATGCCGAGTACCTGCAAAAACTGGTCAAGGAGCTAGACCTAGCCAATGCCTATGAACAGCAGATCCTTGCTGCCTATAAAGGTCTAGACGACAGCCCTTTATGGGCCGAATATCGACGCGAATGCTTGACTACGCCGGTGCAGTTGATGCTGCGGATGCAGGGCCTGCTGTTGCACGGAAAAGGCGTATTGAATGATCAAGGCTTGGCCATCCTGCAGATCGCCATCCGGGCCGACAGCCGTTCGGCTTATCAAGCGAAAGGCTATGACATCCGCCTGCTGGCGGCGACGCTGACCTCAGGCGGCGCCGACACCGATTTTGGCCCAACCACCTTGTCCGGTGTCACGTTCATTGAAGACCGTCGCTCAGGCGTCACGCTGTTATATCTACCTGAGCATGCGAGTCACCCATTAGCTCAGCACGCAAGCCTGGAGGCCGCCAGGCTCAGCCTCTACGAGCGCAGTCGCGAAGAAACGCAAAGCCACTACTTGGCCGGCAGGGCGCTGCACGGCGACCTTCAGGCGCATATGTCGCGCATCCGGAAGGCTCATCTGCATGACTTCTCAGGTGTGATCGGCGTGGGCGCACAGTGGCCTGCGACCACCTCACTGGCCGAGCATCTGCTCAATGCACAGATGGGCCGCGCGATCGTGGCTCATCGGGCCAGTACTCGCTCCAACGACCAACTCTGGATGGAGAATTTCACCCATCAAAGCAACATGATCTTTACCTATCTGAAGCTTGCGATAGGTGTAGTGCCACTGTTCGGCACTGCCATTGGCATCTACGATCTGTTCGAATCGGCAGCGCGTGCGGTCAACGCGTTTACCCAGAGCAAGATTATCGAGGGGCTCGAAGCGCTCAACGATATAGTGCTCGCAGTGATCGACACGGCGATGGATGTGGCCACCGGCATCGGCGTCAATTCACTCACCCTGCGCCAACTGACACGCCAGCGTCAGCTTCGTAACCTGCGCAGCATGAGTTCAGCGCAACTGCGCTTGGATGCCCGCGCACTCTCACGAGTCAAGCGCTTCGCTGGCTATGAATATCAACAAGCCCTCTCCATGAACGGGGTGTCCGCCGCGACGCACGGACGCTATCGGGGTATTTACCGACATACCGAAGGCGACTTCATCCAGATCGAGCAGCAGTTTTATCAGGTGCAATGGGACGCTACCGCTCACACCTGGCGTCTGCAGGGCACCATCCACAAAGGCTGGAAACGAGCAATCAGCCTGGATGAGTACGGACACTGGGATACGCACTTCGCTCTGCATGGCGTTCATCTGCTCGGTGCAGGCGCAGGTGGCGGTCAGGTTATCGGGCGTCTGGCCGAGCAGCTAGATCCCTTCTGGCCAGCAGCCATACGCGAGCAACTGCCGCGTTTTCTGGTCGACCAGCACTATCGGCGACAACGCAGGGTAACTTCCAAAGCCTTTGCCGATGAGGCCAGCTTGATCGCTTCTATCAAGCGCAGTAATGGGCTAGCGCAGCGTAATGCGCCGGGGGCGGAGTTGCAGGCGAGCTTTCTCGACGACATCACGCGGGGCAAGCAAACTTACCAATCCTGGGACGAAGTGCTGCAGATCAGCGCTCGCAGGAACCAACATACACCTATGACGCAGAAAGCGCGTGCCGCTAAGCTGATCTGCGAGCGCCTGTTCAATCTGATCGAACTGCTGGCCAAGCGAGGTCGCGGCCGCCTCATCGAGATGGCGCACCTGCAGATGCGCGTGCTAGGTGTGGATGAATTTGCCGAGCAGCTACCCTTGCTGCGGCAATGGCGACAGAAAGCGATTGAGCACCTGAAAGAGCGCGACGAGATGTTCCAGGGCATGGAAGATCTGGCCACTTGGTTCCAACGAGCCGAGCGTGACCCTCAGCTACACGCCTCCTACCAGCGCTACCAGCAGCATTTGAACGGCGAGTTCAAAGCCTACTTCGACACCCTGCACCTGATGCCTGCAACCTTGCGCCATAACAACCCCTCAGTGGTGGCCGAATTTCTTGTGCAGCGGCTCGCAGAGTTCGAAGAAGCCATTCACCGAACGCGCAATACCGTCATTGACCTGCGCGAGGTGCAGGTCAATGCCGCGCAAAGACGCCTGATCTATGAACAGGCGCGCGGCGTTTTCAGTCAGTACAAGCGACGCCTGCAAAGCACTTATGCCAGTTTTCCAGAGCTGTTCGATGAGTCCTACCTCACGCGCCTGTACAGCAATCTCGATACCCTGATCACCATGTCAGACACTCAGCTCAGGCGCCTACCGCAGCGCCAGCGTACGGACGGGGCGCCCTCGCGTAGCCCCAGGTTGTTCCTGGACACGGATGGTCATTGGCTGGTCGGCGATTATCAGCCAGCCACTACGAGTCGGCCTGCCCAGATGGTCATGCATAAGGATGATGGCTCTGTGCTCAAGCGCTTCGAGGCCGATGGCGAGCGCTGGCGTCAGCGGGCAGCCGACAGGCCCACGCGAGCACATGAATTGCGCGACCTTAAACACGTCGCCAACCAAGCCATGGCTAACCTGCCCAGCTATCGCAAACGCATTCAGACCTATCAGCGCCAAGGCATGCTGGCAGTAGACGTCGAACACATGATGGTGATCAAGGCCGATGACCTGCAACGTTATGCCGATCGGCTACAGCAACTCGACCCATCAGCCCACGAGCCAGCCAGACTCCGCACTCAAGCCCAAGCGCTACGTGCCGAGGGGCGGTCCATGCGCATTGCCCAGGTAAAGCAAAGCGCGCAACCCAGCGAGGGCCAGTTGAGTTACCTGATCGAGCAGCGCCAGGTTGAATTGCGTCGCGCAGGCCAGCGGCAGATGCTCAGCGAGCGCGATTATCTTCAGGAATACCAGATCGTCGACCTCGCCAACCACGACCATGCGCTACTTTGGTATGCGCACTTCCACTACCGTAGCGCCGATACCCCATTCGACAAGTTCAGCGCAGCGCATCTCAAACGCGCCGAGGACCGCTTCCTCGGCCCGCAATGGCAGGCAGCTCAGGCCGAACCCAGCAACATCTGGCGCGGGCCGCTATCACGCAGCATAGCCAACCAGCACTTCGCCGCACTCGCCTAGCAAGCACTTGGCAGGGCCTGCCCTGCCTTGCCAAGTGATCGACAGACATCGCAACTTGAGCCAAACTCAACGACTTTCCCATCCGCTGCAATATCGCTCATGAGAAGTCGTTGTGCTTGAGATCCGCCACCTGAAAACCCTGCATGCCCTGCGCGAGGCCGATAGCCTGGTCGAGGCCGCCGAACGCCTGCACTTGACGCAATCGGCGCTGTCCCACCAGTTCAAGGAACTCGAAGAACGCCTTGGCCTGCCCATCTTCGTGCGCAAGACCAAGCCGATCCGCTTCACCAGTGCCGGCCTGCGCCTGCTGCAACTGGCCGACGCCACCTTGCCGCTGCTGCGCGGCGCCGAACGCGACATCGCCCGCCTGGCCGGTGGCACCGCGGGTCGTCTGCACATGGCGATCGAATGCCATAGTTGTTTCCAGTGGTTGATGCCGACCATCGACCAGTTCCGCGATGCCTGGCCGGAAGTCGAGCTCGACCTGGCTTCAGGCTTTGCCTTCGCGCCACTGCCAGCGCTGGCCCGCGGCGATCTGGACCTGGTGGTGACCTCCGACCCGCTGGACCTGTCGGGCATCACCTACGTGCCACTGTTCACCTACGAAGCGATGCTGGCAGTGGCCAATCAACACGCCTTGGCCAGCAAACCCTACATCGTGCCCCAAGACCTGCTCGACCAGACGTTGATCACCTACCCAGTCGAGCGCGACCGCCTGGATATCTTCACCCGTTTCCTGGAGCTCGCCGACATCGAGCCGGCGGCGGTACGCACCTCGGAGCTGACCGTGATGATGATGCAGTTGGTCGCCAGTGGCCGTGGCGTGTGCGGCATGCCGCACTGGGCGCTGCATGAGTACAGCTCGCGCGGCTATGTAAAGGGCAAGCGTTTGGGTGAGAAAGGCCTGTTTGCCACGCTTTATGCGGCGGTGCGCACCGACATGCTCGATGCGCCGTACATGCGCGACTTTTTGCTGACGGCTAAAGACACTTCGTTCGCCACCCTCGATGGAGTCAGCGCGGTACGTTGAGGCCCTGGCGGTAGAGCGGCAGGATCAGGTCGCGGGTCAGCGGCGCCAGCTCAAAGGTTGGCGTCTGCTCGGCTGCCAGCCATAACACCTCTTCGATTTCCGCAGCCGGGGCCACAGCCTCGGCGCTGTGTACGCGAAACAGTTCGGCCTGCACCTCAAAGCCTGGCTCGTTGGCCGCTGGGGCGCTGAATTGGCCCAGGTACTCGGCGTGCTCAGGGTCGACGCGCAGGCCGAGTTCTTCATGGAGTTCGCGCACCAGGGCTTGCTGCGGGGTTTCCCCGGCATCGATCTTGCCACCAGGTTGCATGAAGGCCTGGGTGCCGCGTTTGCGCACCAGCAGGGTGCGACCCTGGGGGTCGATCAGCAGGGCGGCGGCGATGCGGATGATGTTGGTCATGGAAGGGCTCGCAGGCTAAACAGCGGCTGAGGATAACTGATCTGGGGTGTCTGTAGCGGCCCTATCGCGGGGCAAGCCCGCTCCCACGCCAGTCGATGATGGTGGGGGTCATGGAAGGGGGCGCAGGCTAAGACAGCGACCGAAGATTACTGATCTGGGGTGGCTGTAGCGGCCCTGTCGCGGGGCAAGCCCGCTCCCACGCCAGTCGATGATGGAGGTGGTCATGGAAGGGCTCGCAGGCTAAGACAGCGACCAAAGATCACTGATCTGGGGTGTCTGTAGCGGCCCATGGCGGGGCAAGGCCGCTCCCACGCCAGTCGATGATGGAGGTGGTCATGGAAGGGGGCGCAGGCTAAGACAGCGACCAAAGATTACTGGTCTGGGGTGGCTGTAGCGGCCCTGTCGCGGGGCAAGCCCGCTCCCACGCCAGTCTGTGATGGTGTTGGTCGGGTGGAAGCGGCTCCCAGGTGAGCAAAATCGACTGGCGTGGGAGCGGGCTTGCCCCGCGATAGCGTTGTACAGGCAGACGAACGGCCCCTTGCCAACCCGCGCCATGCCCTGCATAACCAATGCATGAACCTCCCTGCCCTGCACCACCCGGTCCTGGATCTGTTCCACCCCGCCGTTGGCAGCTGGTTCGGCCAGCGCTTCGCCACGGTCACCGATGCCCAGGCGCGTGCCTGGCCGCTGATTCACAGTGGCCAATCGATGCTGCTCGCCGCCCCCACCGGTTCGGGCAAGACCTTGAGCGCCTTTCTGGCGGTACTCGATGAGCTGTTTCGCCAAGGCCTGGAGCACGGCGGTGAACTGCCTGCGCAAACCCAGGTGGTGTATGTTTCACCGCTCAAGGCGCTGTCCAACGACATTCGCCTCAACCTGCAGGTACCCCTCGAAGGGATCAGCCAAGCCCTCGAAGCCCAGGGCCTGAAGGCGCCGCGGATCACCACGGCGGTGCGCACCGGCGATACTCCGCAAAAAGACCGTGCGGCCATGCGCAAACTGGCTCCGCATATCCTGGTGACCACCCCGGAATCGCTCTACGTGCTGCTCGGCTCGGGGTCCGGCCGTGCCGGCCTTGCGCAGGTGCACACAGTGATCGTCGATGAGATTCATGCCGTGGCCGGAAACAAGCGCGGCTGTCACCTGGCGTTGACCTTGGAGCGCCTGCAAGCCCTGTGTGGCAGGCCGCTGCGGCGTATCGGCCTGTCGGCCACGCAACGCCCGGTAGAGCGCGTGGCGCAGTTTCTGGTCGGCCATCAACGGCCCTGCGCCATCGTCGATGTCGGCCATGCACGCCAGCGTGATCTGGCCATCGAAGTGCCGCCGGTACCGCTAGGGGCGGTAATGGCTACCGATGTGTGGAACCTGGTCTACGACCGCCTCGCCGCCCTGGCCCGCGAACACCTCACCACGCTGATCTTCGTCAACACCCGGCGCCTGGCTGAGCGCCTGACCCGTCATCTGGGCGAGCGCCTGGGCAATGCGCGGGTCGCCGCTCACCACGGCAGCCTGGCCAAGGAGCACCGGCTGATTGCCGAGCAACGGCTGAAAGCGGGCGAACTGCAAGTGCTGGTCGCCACGGCTTCGCTGGAACTGGGCATCGACATCGGCGAGGTCGAGCTGGTCTGCCAGATCGCCTCGCCCGGCTCGATCGCGGGCTTCTTGCAGCGGGTCGGACGTTCAGGACACCAGGTCGATGGCGTACCCAAGGGGCGGCTGTTCCCGACCTCTCGCGATGACTTGATCGAATGCGTGGCCTTGCTCGATTGCGTGCGCCGGGGCGAACTCGATGAGTTGCACACGCCCAAGGCGCCGCTGGATGTGGTGGCCCAGCAGATCGTTGCCGAAGTCAGTAACCAGCCGTGGTCCGAACAGGCCTTGTTCGACTGCCTGCGCCAGGCCCAACCTTTTGCCGAGCTGGACCTGCGCCATTACCAGTCACTGCTGCGCCTCCTGGCCGAGGGCTACAACGGCCGCCAGGGCGTGCGTGCCGCCTATGTCCACCGCGATGCGGTCAGCGGCATGTTGCGCGGGCGCCGGGGCAGCCAGCTGACCGCGCTGACCAGCGGCGGCACCATCCCGGAAACTGCCGACTATGCCGTGCTGCTCGAACCCCAGGCGTTGAACATCGGCAGCGTCAACGAAGACTTCGCGGTCGAAAGCATTGCCGGCGATATCTTCCAGCTGGGCAATGCGTCGTACCGCATCCTGCGCGTCGAGCCCGGTCGGGTCAGGGTCGAGGACGCCCATGGGCTGCCGCCGACCATTCCGTTCTGGCTCGGCGAGGCGCCTGGGCGCAGCGACGAGCTATCGACCGCAGTGGCCCGGCTACAAGCCCGTATCGATGAGCAGCTGCAGCTCAGTGGCGGCGAACCTGAGCCGGTCCGCCAGTGGCTGCAGGACAGCTATGAACTGCACCAGGACACCGTCAGCCAACTGCTTGATTATCTCCAGCGTACCTGGCAAGTGCTCGGCGCCCTGCCCTCGCAGCAGACGCTGGTGATGGAGCGTTTCTTCGACGAGTCTGGCGGTACCCAGCTGATCATCCACTCACCCTATGGCAGCCGGATCAACCGCGCCTGGGGGCTGGCCCTGCGCAAGCGTTTCTGCCGCACCTTCAATTTCGAGCTGCAAGCTGCGGCCAGCGAGGACGCGATCGTACTCTCGCTGTCGACCAGCCACAGTTTCGAGCTCGACGAAGTGTGGCGCTACCTGTCGAGCAAGAGCGCCGAGACGATCCTGATCCAGGCCGTGCTCGACGCCCCGCTGTTTGGCGTGCGCTGGCGCTGGAACGCTGCGGTAGCCCTGGCCCTGCCGCGTTTCGTCGGCGGGCGCAAGGTGGCGCCGCAGATCCAGCGAATGAAGAGCGAGGACCTGGTTGCAGCCGTGTTCCCAGACCAGATCGCCTGCCTGGAAAACATCGCCGGCGAACGGCAGATCCCCGATCACCCGCTGGTCGAACAGACCCTCGACGATTGCCTGCACGAAGCGATGGACAGCGAGGGCTGGCTGGCCCTGCTCAGGCGCATGGAAAATGGCCAGGTGCGCCTGCTCAGCCGTGACTTGCCGGCGCCATCGCCCTTGGCGGCGGCCATTCTCAATGCGCGTCCCTACGCCTTTCTCGATGATGCCCCGCTCGAAGAGCGGCGCACCCAGGCGGTGCTCAATCGGCGCTGGAACGAGGTGCACAGCAGCGACGAGCTTGGCGCACTGGATGCCGAGGCGATTGTCGCAGTGCAGGATGAAGCCTGGCCGCAACCGACCAGCAGCGACGAGATGCATGAGGCACTGATGAGCCTGGGCGCCATCAGCCAGGCTGAAGTAGAAGGCAACCCTGGTTGGCAGGCACTGCTGCACACTTTAGCCAAGGCCGGACGCAGCACCTGCCTGCATACGCCCGGCCAGCCACTGTGGCTGGCCCGCGAGCGCTTGAACCTGTTCACGGCGTTGTACCCGGGCGCACGGCTTGAACCGTCTGTAGACCTGCTTGCTGGGTTCGATCACCCCATAGATACCGATACCGCACTCACCGAACTGCTGCGCGCCCGCCTCAGCGGCTTTGGACCTCTGACGCTCTCGCAGATCGCCGCCCCGCTGGGCTTGGCGGAGCCGGACATCGAGCAGGCCCTGGCACGCCTGGAGCAGCAAGGCTATGTGTTGCGCGGTCACTTCAGCCCAGCCAGCCAGGCGCTGCAATGGTGTGAGCGCCACCTGCTGGCGCGAATTCATCGCTACACGGTCAAACGTCTGCGCCGAGAGATCGAGCCGGTCAGCCTGCAGGACTTCATGCGCTTTCTGTTCGATTGGCAGCACCTGGCCAGCCAGGATCGCTTGCGCGGGCCTGAGGCGATCAGTGAAGTGCTGGGGCAGTTGCAAGGCTTCCCGAGTGCTGCCGGTGCCTGGGAGGCAGACCTGCTGCCAGCGCGGATCAAGGACTACAGCCCACATTGGCTGGACGATGCCTGCCGCAGCGGGCAGTGGGCGTGGAGCCGGCTGGCGGCGACGGCGTCGAGCAGTACCCTGTCGAGCACGCCACTGGTGCTGCTACCGCGTGAGCACTTGGGGCTGTGGCGCAGCTTGGCCAGCGCGCCTGAGGTGAGTGAGCTGGGGCCACGTGCGCAACGGGTGCATGAGGCATTGCACCGCCACGGGGCGTTGTTCTTCGATGAATTGAGCCACGAGGCCCACCTGCTGCCCAGCGAGTTGGAGTCCGCCTTGCAGGAGCTGGTGGGCTCGGGCCTGGTCGGCGCAGATAGCTTTACCGGCTTGCGCAGCCTGATCACACCCGCCGCCAAGCGCTCATCGCGCATTAGCCGCCGTGGCCATCCGCCGATGTCCAGCAGCATGGCTCACGCCGGACGCTGGGCATTGCTCAGGCGCAATAGCGCCGAGCCCGATCACGATCAACGCCTGGAGCACATTGCCCGGGCGCTGTTGCGCCGCTATGGGGTGATCTGCTGGCGCTTGCTGGAGCGCGAAAGCGATGCCCTGCCGCCGTGGCGAGAGATGCTGCGCTGTTATCACCGGCTGGAAGCGCGCGGCGAGATTCGTGGTGGGCGTTTCATTGCGGGGTTGGCGGGGGAACAGTTTGCCTTGCCCGAAGCGGTCGGGCTGCTGCGCCAGGTCAGGCGGCGGGCGCTGGATGGCGAGCTGGTGATGGTAAGTGCCAGTGATCCGCTGAATTTGATTGGCACATTATTGCCAGGGAGCAAGGTGCCTGCGGTGAGTGGCAATCGGCTGCTTTACCGCGATGGCCTGCCGGTGGCTGCGCGGGTGGCGGGCAAGTATGTGTTTTTGCTTGAGGCGCCTGCCGAGCAGGAGGCCTGGCGGCTGAAGTTGCTGCGTGGCTGAGGGCCTCATCGCGGCGCCCCGACTTGCCCCGCGATAGGGCCCTCGGCCAATCTGAACTAACGCGCAGTGAACCCGGCAAAACGCTTGTTGAACCCAGCCACTCGCCCTTCCACGGTGGTCTTGCGCTGCTGGCCGGTATACACCGGATGCGAAGCGCTCGACACATCCAGGGCCACGTACGGATAGCGCTGGCCATCGCTGTGCTGGTGGGTACGATCAGTCTCAACGGTTGAGCCGATCAGGAAATACACGTCGGCAGCGGTGTCATGAAACAACACTGGACGATAGGCAGGGTGGATATCAGGCTTCATGGCAAATGACCTCAATCGCTAAGTGATACTTTATAACATACTAAAAGCGAATGATTTTTGATACTGCAATTTTCATTTTTTCCGCTGCCGGCAAGGCTGGCCATTGGCTTGGTTAAAGGGCTATGGTCGGGGTTTGACCCAGGCCCTGAGCCTGACCGAGCCATCGCAAGGATTACGTATGAGCCTGTCACTTCTCAGTCGCTATGCCTTCTTCGCCGGGTGTGTGCTGTTCACCCTGGCCAGTCTGCCGCTGCTGCATCATGAATGGCTGTGGCCGTTCACCCTGACCACCGCCATCCTCAGCTTGATCGGCCTGTTCGACCTGCTGCAAAAGCGCCACGCGGTGCGCCGTAACTATCCCATCCTGGGTAACATCCGCTACCTGGTCGAAGCCATTCGCCCGGAGATCCGCCAGTACCTGCTGGAGGCCGACAGCGATGCCCTGCCCTTCTCCCGCGCCCAGCGTTCGCTGGTCTATGCCCGCGCCAAAAACGAGGCATCGGACAAACCATTCGGCACCCTGATCGATGTCTACGAGTCGGGCTTTGAATTCATCGGCCACTCCATGCGCCCGGCGCCGCTGGCCGACCCTGCCAGTTTCCGGGTGATCATTGGCGGCCCGCAATGCCGCCAGCCCTATTCAGCGTCGATCTTCAACATCTCGGCGATGAGCTTCGGCTCGCTCAGCGCCAATGCCATTCGTGCCCTCAACCAAGGCGCCAAACTGGGCAACTTCGCCCATGACACCGGCGAAGGCAGTATCAGCCCCTATCACCGCGAGCACGGCGGCGACCTGACGTGGGAGCTGGGCAGTGGCTACTTCGGTTGTCGTACCGCCGATGGGCGCTTCGACCCCGAGCGCTTCGCCGAACAGGCGCGCAATCCACAGGTGCGGATGATCGAGATCAAGATGAGCCAGGGTGCCAAGCCCGGCCACGGCGGCATCCTGCCCAAGCACAAGGTGACCCAGGAGATTGCCGAGACGCGCGGCATCCTGATGGGCGAGGACTGCATCTCGCCGTCACGCCACAGCGCCTTCTCCACCCCGATCGAGATGATGCAGTTCATCGCCCAACTGCGTGAGTTGTCTGGTGGCAAACCGGTCGGCTTCAAGTTCTGCCTGGGCCATCCGTGGGAGTTCATGGGCATCGCCAAGGCCATGCTGGAGACTGGCATCCTGCCCGATTTCATCGTCGTCGATGGCAAGGAAGGTGGCACCGGTGCGGCGCCAGTGGAGTTCACCGACCATATCGGCGTACCGCTGCGCGAAGGCCTGCTGTTCGTGCACAACACGCTGGTTGGCTTGAACCTGCGCGACAAGATCAAGCTCGGTGCCAGCGGCAAGATCGTCAGTGCTTTCGATATCGCCAGCGTATTGGCGATTGGCGCCGACTGGGCCAACTCGGCGCGCGGCTTCATGTTCGCCATTGGCTGCATCCAGTCGCAGAGCTGCCACACCAACAAGTGCCCGACCGGGGTGGCGACTCAGGACGCCTTGCGCCAACGGGCGCTGGTGGTGCCGGACAAAGCCAACCGGGTGCTCAACTTCCATCACAACACCCTGCGCGCCTTGGCCGAAATGCTCGCTGCAGCAGGCCTGGATCACCCTGCGCAACTGGAGGCCAAGCACCTGGTGCGGCGCATTTCGGCGACCGAGATCAAGTTGTTCTCGCAGATGCATGTGTTCCTCAAACCTGGCGAGTTGCTCACCGGTGAGGTCAATGGTCAGTTCTATTCGCGTATGTGGCAGCTGGCCAGGGCGGACAGCTTCGAGCCGCACAGTGAGGTGGCGGCTTAGGGATTTTGGGGCCGCTTTGCGGCCCCAAAATTGTTTACCTCAAGAAGCGGTACTCACTACCCCTTGCACCTCTTTGGGCGCCAGACGGAACGCGTAGTACAACCCCGTCAGCAACACCAGGAACGCCGGGCCAATGTACAAGGCCACGCGAGTCTCCTCGAAGTACGCCATCAAGCCCACTACCAGCACCAGGAACGCCAGCGCCAGGTACGAGCTCAGCGGCCACAGCCACATGCGGTACTTCAGCGCCTTGCGCTCAGCGCTGCTAAGGCCTGCGCGGAACTTGAGCTGGGCCAACAGAATCATCACCCAGGTCCAGATCGCACCGAAGGTGGCGATCGAAGTCACCCAGACGAAGACTTTCTCCGGCACCAGGTAGTTGGCCAACACGCCCAACAGCAAGGCCGCAATCGACAGCAGCAGCGCATTGCGCGGCACGCCATTTTTCGAGGTGCGGGCGAAGGTCGCCGGCGCCTGGCCGTTCTGCGCCAGGCTGTAGAGCATGCGCCCGGTGCTGAAGATACCGCCGTTGCACGACGACAGCGCGGCAGTGATCACCACGAAGTTGATGATGCCAGCCGCAGTCTTGATGCCCAGCCGCTCGAAGGTCATCACAAACGGGCTACCCTGGCTGCCGATTTCGTTCCACGGGTAGATCGACAGGATCACGAACAGCGCGCCGACGTAGAACAGCAGAATGCGCCAGAACACCGAGCCAATCGCTTGGGGGATGGTCTTCTGCGGGTTGCGTGCTTCACCTGCCGTGAGGCCGATCATCTCCACACCCAGGTAGGCGAACATGACCATCTGCAGCGACATCAGCACACCGGTCACGCCATTGGGCATGAAGCCGCCGTTGCTCCACAGGTTGGAGATGCCCATGGCCACCCCGTCATTGCCCAGGCCAAAGGCGATGATGCCGATGCCGCCGAGGACCATGGCGATGATGGTGACGATCTTGATCAGGGCGAACCAGAACTCGAACTCACCGAAAGCCTTGACCGCGATCAGGTTGATCGCACCCATGCTGCCCAGCGCCGCCAGGGCCCAGATCCAGCGCGGCACATCGGGGAACCAGATGCCCATGTAGATGGCCACCGCCGTGATCTCGGCAACGCAGGTCACCAGCCACAGGAACCAGTAGTTCCAACCGGTCAGAAAGCCCGCCAGGGGGCCGAGGTAGTCTTGGGCGTAGCGGCTGAAGGAGCCAGCGACCGGATTGTGCACGGCCATTTCGCCGAGCGCGCGCATGATCACCAGGATCGCCAGGCCGCCAATGATGTAGGAAATCATGATGGCCGGGCCGGCCATTTCGATAGCTTTGGCCGATCCGAGGAACAGGCCGACACCGATACAGGCGCCGAGGGCCATCAGACGGATGTGCCGTTCGCCCAGTTCACGCTTGAGTGGGCCGCCTTGAGCGGTCTCACCATGGGCAGGGTGGTTGCCGACTGGCATAGCAATACAACCTCATTTTGTTATTGGATATGACCTTCGTGCAGCACTAGCCTCGCCGATGAGCGGGGCGTCGTCTTGCCGGGCCAACCTCGTGGGTTGATCCGTCCACCCGCACCAGAGGCGCGGGCAGGGCGAAGGGGTCGAGCAGTATAGGAAGCCAACTGTAGGGCTTTTCACTATATAAACAGGGAAATTTGGCGAGAATTCTCGGCAAATTGCCCCTTTACCTAGTGTGTTTTTGCCGCTGCTGCAGTGCTCATCGCAGCAGCCCCAAAATGGTGCAGCCACCCTAACAACTTCCACGCAAATTGGAAGCCGCACCAAAGCCTTATATTCCCACCGCAGATTTGGCCACTTCTTACAAAATTTTCACCAATTCCGGCCAACGTCTAAGCTTCAGACAAGTAAGACGAAATTACCTGGCCGGATTGAAGACTATGGGCGCACTGTGGCAATCGGAACCAACCAGAACGGACGCACCTGAAGCAAATCTGGCTGAAGCTCCGGCGCCAAAGACCCCTCGCCAGCGCCGGCTGTGGTGGCGGTTGATTTTGCTGATCGTGCTGGTGGCCATCGTCGCCATCGGTTTTGCCGCCTATGACGAGGTGCAGACCTCGAATCTGCAGTCACGCGAATTCAGCCGGCTGGCCAGCACCCTCACCTATTCGCTGGAGCCTGGCCCAAGCGATGCCATCGTCTACCCCGGCGAAGGTCCGTTCGACAAACGCTTGGGTTACAGCGCCCTGGGCGAATTCCTGCCGCGCCTGCTCAAGCGCGACTACCTGATCAGCCAGCAGGTGCAGTTCTCCCCGGCCCTGATGAACTACGTCGACCACGGCCTGTTCGTGCCTTACGTGGAAAAGATCCAGGCGGGCCTGTCGATTACCGACTGCCGGGGCGACACGCTGTACCAGTACAACTACCCACAGCACCTGTATCCAAACTTTGCGGCGATTCCGCCGGTGATCGTCAACAGCCTGCTGTTCATCGAGAACCGCGACCTGCTCGACCCGCACGACCCGCGCAACAACCCGGCCGTCGACTGGCCGCGCTTCGCCAAGGCAGCCTACAGCCAGGTGGCCAAGTACCTCGCCTTGCCGGGTCAATCGGCGGGCGGCAGCACCCTGGCTACGCAGCTGGAGAAATACCGCCATTCGCCAGATGGCCTGACCGTGTCGGGCGCCGAGAAGATCCGCCAGATGTTCTCGGCCAGCGTGCGCGCCTACCAGGGCGGGCCGGACACCACCGAATCACGCCAGCGCATCGTGCGTGACTACCTCAACAGCGTGCCGCTCTCGGCAGTGCCTGGGCATGGCGAAGTGCACGGCATGGCTGAGGGTTTGCGGGTCTGGTACGGCGCTGATTTCGACCAGGTAAACCAAGCGCTGGCGTCCACCGCCACCGACCAGGCCAGCATGGCCCAACGTGGCCTGGCCCTGCGCCAGGTGTTATCGCTGATGATCGCCCAGCGCCGGCCTTCGCATTACCTGACCAAAGGCCGCATCGAACTGGCTGAACTGACTGATTCGCATATTCGCGTGCTCGCTGCCGCCAACGTCATCGAGCGACCACTGGCTGACGCGGCGCTGGCCAGCAAGGCGGTGTATCGCGACTGGGTGGCCCAGCCGACCATCGTGCCGATCGTCACCAACAAGGGTATCAGCCTGGCCCGCAACCGCCTGGCAGCGATGCTCAATCGCCCGCTGTATGACCTCGACCGCCTCGACCTGTCGGCCACCAGTACCCTGCAGGCCGACCTGCAGACGCAAGTCAGCCAATACCTGAAAAACCTTTCCGACCCGGCCTTCGCCGCGCAGATCGGGCTGATCGGAGAACGCTTGCTGACCACCAAGACCACCGACCAGGTGCGCTACAGCTTTACCCTGTTCGAGCGCACCGCCGATGGCTCGCGGGTGCGCGTGCAGACCGACAGCACCGACCAACCGTTCGACATCAACGAAGGCAGCAAACTGGAACTGGGCTCGACCGCCAAGCTGCGGGTACTGACTACCTACCTGGAAATCATCGCCGAGCTGCACGACAAATACGCGGGCAAACCCGTCGCCGACTTGAAGAAAGAACCTGTCGCCGAGCTCGACCGGATCACTCAGTGGTCACTGGAATGGCTGATCCAGAACAGCAAGAACCAGAGCCTGGACGCCATGCTCGACGCCGCCCTTGAGCGCAAGTACTCGGCCAATACCGGTGAAGCGTTCTTCACCGGTGGCGGCATGCATGTGTTCAACAACTTCCGCAAGGAAGACAACAGCCGCAACCCCACTCTCAAGGACGCACTGCGCGAATCGATCAACCTGCCGTTCATCCGCCTGATGCGCGACATCGTCCGCTACGTGACCTACCAGCAGCCGTTCAACCGGGCGCCGCTGCTCAAGGACGACTCCGACCCGCGTCGCCAGGAATACCTGGCGCGCTTTGCCGACCGGGAAGGCACCAACTACCTGATGCGCTTCTGGAAGAAGTACCAGCGCAAGACCTCCCAGCAGCGCCTGGACACCTTCCTCGACAGCATGCGCGTGACCCCGCAGCGCCTGGCTGCGGTGCACCGCTACCTGTTCCCAGAGGCCGGACAGGAGACGTTCAATGCCTTCGTGCGCGCCCATAGCAAAGAAGACAAGAAGGCCCTGGCCAAGCTCACCGACGGGCGCCTGTCGGAGATGTACGACGCCTATGGCCCTGGCAAATACGACCTGCCCGACCAGGGCTACATCGCCAAGGTTCACCCGCTCGACCTGTGGCTGCTCGGCTACTTGCTGAAAAACCCGGGGGCGACCCTCACCGAGATGGTCAACGCCAGCCGCTTCGAGCGTCAGGAGGTGTACAGCTGGCTGTTCAAGAGCCGCCACCAGGGCGCGCGCGACAGCCGCATCCGTACCATGGTCGAGATCGAGGCGTTTCTCGATATTCACCAGCGCTGGAAACGCGTCGGCTACCCGTTCGATCACCTGGTGCCCTCGCTGGCCACTGCCATCGGCAGCTCGGGCGACCGCCCTGCGGCACTCTCCGAACTGGTCGGGATCATCCAGAACGATGGCGTGCGCCTGCCCACCTTGCGCATCGATACCCTGCACTTCGCCGCCAATACCCCCTATGAAACCAAGCTGATCAGCGACCCGGACCGCGGCCAGCGAATCCTCCCGGTGGAAGTTGCCCGGGCGCTCAAGGGCGCCCTGTCGCAAGTGGTCGATGCCGGTACCGCGCGGCGCATCTCCGGCAGCTTCAAGCTGCATGACGGCACTGCGCTGGTGATGGGCGGCAAGACCGGGACCGGTGACAACCGCATCGAAAGCTTCGGCGCCGGTGGCCGGCTGATCGGCTCGCGCTCGCTCAACCGCACCGCCACCTTCGTGTTCTACCTGGGCGACAACCACTTCGGTACCCTCACCGCGTTCGTTCCAGGTCGCACGGCAGAAGCCTTCACCTTCACCTCGGCATTGCCGGTGCAGGTGCTCAAGGGCATGGCGCCGATTCTCATGCCGTACCTGGAGCCGGGCAGCGCCACCGAGTGCAAGGCACCGCAAATGGCTATGCGTGCAAATGCCCCGTAGAAAAGTACTCATCGAAAAGTTAGATGAGAATCATCACCATCTAAGGCTTGTCTTGCGATATATCTTAAGTAATATCTAACGATATATCGCAAAGACGAGAACACTCCCATGCGTGACCATGATCCTTTCGAACGTCGCCCCGGCCGAGGCGAACGCGGCCCTCGGGTATTCGCCCCGGGCGACCTCAAGTTGCTACTGCTGGCGATGCTTGCCGAGCAACCTGGCCATGGCTATGACCTGATCCGCCAGATCGAAACCCTGTTCGACGGCAGCTACAGCCCAAGCCCAGGGGTGATCTACCCCACCCTCAACTTCCTTGAAGAAGCAGAGCTGATCACCGGCCAAATCCAGGGCAGTAAACGTCTGTACGTCATCACCGACGCCGGTCGCACCGCCCTGATCGAGCAAGCCGTCGCCCTCGATGGCGTGCGCATGCGCATCGAAGTCAGCAAACGCGCCCTGCGTGGCCACGACCGGCCGCCAGAAATCCATGAAGCGGTCGGCAACCTGCGCCATGCCTTGCACATGCACAGCGGCCGCTGGACGCCTGAAGAGATCGAGCGGGTGCGCACCCTGCTCAACGACACCGCCAAGGCCATCGCCGCCGGCCCGACCGATTCCGTTACGGAGAACACCCCATGAGCGACACCATTCACCGCGTCAACCATGAAATCAAACAACGCCGTTTGCAGGTTCTGCGGGTCACCGAACTGACCCCACGCATGCGCCGGATTACCCTCGGTGGCCCTGAGCTGCAAGGGTTCGTCAGCCTCGGCAGCGACGACCACGTCAAGCTGTTGTTCGCCATGAGCGCACAAGAGCAAGCCGCCATCGAAGCGCGCAACCTTGGCCGTGACGGCGGTGCGCGGCCAACCATGCGCGAATACACCCCACGGCGGGTCGACCTGGCGGCGGGAGAACTGGACATCGACTTCGTCCTGCACGGCGATGGCCCTGCCTCGACCTGGGCTGCGCAGGCTGTACCTGGGCATGAGCTGAACATCGCCGGGCCACGGGCGTCGATGGTGGTCCCGGACATTTTCGACAGCTACCTGCTGATCGGTGACGAGACTGCAATCCCGGCCATTGCCCGCCGCCTGGATGAACTGCCCGCTGGCCGTCAGGTGTTGGCCGTGATCCAGGTCGAGGACGAACAGGAGCGTCAGCCACTGCCGAGCAAGGCTCAGGTCGAGGTGATCTGGGTGCGCCGACATGACGAAGACCTGCTGGCATTGCTGGAGAATCTGGCACTGCCGCAAGGCAAGCTGTACAGCTGGGTCGCCCTGGAAAAAACCCTCACCCGCCAGGCCAAAGCGTTGCTGCTGGCCAAGGGCGCACAAGAAGACGCACTGAAGGCCGCCGCTTATTGGCGTGCAGATGCCAGCGCTGACGACGAGTGATCGCTCAGCGCGAATGCGCCCTGGCTTCGGCCAGGCGCCTGCCTTGCCAGCGGTCCAGGCCCAGGATCAGCAGGCCGATCCCCCAGAACCCCGCCAAAACCGCCAGAGCATTGACCAGCACTTGCGCATAGCCAAGCTCGGCAACATCGATGAACGGATACGGGTACACCCCGATCTCATGCCCGCGCCACAAGGCAAAGGCAAAGTACAACGCCGGATACAGGCTCCACAGCCCCAGGTGCCAGAAACGCAGGCTGCCCTTGGGCACCACCCGCCACCAATACATCACGAACAGCAGCGGCATCACGTCGTGCAGTAGTTCATCGGCCAGCCATTGCCAGCCCTGCGGGTGCCACAAGTGGCGCAGTAACAGGCTGTAGGCCAAGGCCACCAAGGCGATGCTGGCAGCAATCCCTGAGCTGACTGCGGGCGACAGGAACCAACGCTTGGCGGCAGACGGGTGGCCGAAGGCTGCATAACTGAGCACGCTGGCTACCAAGGTGTTGGTCAGTATCGTGAAAAACCCGAAGACATTGATCAACCCGCCGATCAGGCTGGCCTGCTCCTGCCAGCGCGCCAGCAGCACCAGGTAGACCTGCACGCTCAGGCCGCTCCAGCCGAGGATTGCGGCCAGGCTCAACCAAGGATGACGAGGCATTCAGCCTTTGCGCTGCAGCTTGATGTACAGGTGCTCGACTTTTTCCCGCGCCCACGGCGTCTTGCGCAAGAAGGTCAGGCTCGACTTGATGGTCGGATCGCTTTTGAAGCAGCGGATGTCGATGCGCTCGGCCAGGCCCTGCCATTGGTAGTGCGCGACCAGCTCGGTAAGGATCTGCTCCAAGGTCTTGCCGTGCAGCGCGTTGTGGTTGGCCGTGCTCATGCCAGTGCTCCCGCGAAGAAAAGATGCGCACATTACACGAGTGTAGTGGGCGGTGGCGGTATTCGAGCGCTGCACCCGGCAGGCAGGCCCTATCGCCCCCCTGCGACTTGCGCCGGCAGGAATGCAGAAGACCCTCTGGACAGACCGAGATTCCCTGCGCTGAAATAGTAATGTTATATTGTAACCATACTAATACCTGCCAAGGATCGTCTTTTCTCATGCTGTGCTCCTCATTGCGCCTCTCCCCCCTCGCCGCCGCGCTATGGCTCGCCTCCACGCCCAGCCAGGCAGTCGAACTCGAACCCCAGGTCATCACGGCCAACCCGCTCGGCAATTCCCAGCTGGCCGCGCCCAGCACTGTCCTGGAAGGCAACGACCTGCTGCAACAGCAGCATTCGAGCCTCGGCGAAACCCTCAACAAGCAGCCCGGCGTCGCCTCCACCTGGTTCGGCCCCGGGGCCAGTCGCCCAGTGATTCGCGGCCTGGATGGCGATCGCATTCGCATCCTGCGCAATGGCGTCGGCGCCCTGGATGCCTCGTCGCTGTCCTATGACCATGCGGTGCCGCTCGACCCGGTCACGGTCGAACGGGTCGAGATCGTCCGCGGCCCCGCCGCCCTGCTCTACGGCGGCAATGCCATCGGCGGCGTGGTCAACACCTTCGATAACCGCATCCCCGACGCGCCCATCGAGGGGATTCATGGTGCGGGCGAGCTGCGCTACGGCGGCGCCGACACCACCCGCAGCAGCGCCGGCAAGCTTGAGGCCGGCAACGGCGCCTTCGCCCTGCACCTGGATGCCAACAGCCGTCAGTTCAATGACCTGCGCATCCCCGGCTACGCGCGCAGCTCGAACGTGCGCAACGCCGAGGAACCTGGCAGCAAGCACCGCCTGGAAAACAGCGACGGTCGCCAGGACGGCGGCGCCATTGGCGGTTCCTACCATTGGGATCACGGCTACACCGGTCTGTCCTACAGCCGCTATGACAGCAACTACGGCTCGGTGGCCGAGTCTGGCGTACGCCTGGACATGCAGCAGGATCACTACGGTTTCGCCTCGGAGCTGCGCGACCTCGAGGGGCCGTTCAGCTCGGTCAAGGTCGACGCCGGGTACACCGACTACCAGCACCGCGAGATCGAAAGTGGCGAGGTTCACACCACCTTCAAGAACAAGGGCTACGAGGCGCGTATCGAGGCGCGGCACCAGCCGCTCGGGCCGCTCGAAGGGGTGATCGGCGCCCAGGTCAGTCGCAACGAGTTTTCCGCCCTGGGCGAGGAAGCTTTTGTCCCGCATACCGATACCGACAGCCTGGCGCTGTTCCTGCTTGAGCAGTGGCAGGCCAGCGAGCGTCTGAACCTGAGCTTCGGGGCGCGCCTGGAGCACACCCGGGTAGATCCCGATGCCAAGGGCAATGAAGACTTCGCCGGGGCCGACAGCGCCAGCAGCTTCAACGCAGTGAGCCTGTCGTCCGGTGCGGTGTACCAACTCGATCCGGTCTGGTCGCTGGCGGCCAATCTCGGCTATACCGAGCGCGCCCCGACCTTCTACGAGCTGTATGCCAACGGCGCGCACGTCGCCACTGGCGCATATGAGGTGGGCGATCCGAACCTGAACAAGGAAAAAGCCATCTCCGGCGACCTGGCGCTGCGGTTTGACAACGGCACCCACAAGGGCAGCGTCGGCGTGTTCTACAGTCACTTCCGTAACTACATCGGCCTGATCGGCAGCGGCAACCTGCGCGAAGGGCACGATCATGGCCATGAAGAGCACGAGCACGACCACGACCACGATCATGACCACGATCACGGCGACATCCCCGAGTACCTCTACCAGGGCGTGCGTGCACGCTTCTACGGCATCGAGGCGCAAGACCGCTGGCAGTTGACCGAGAACCGCTATGGCAGCTTTGCCCTGGAATTGTCGGGTGACTACACCCGCGCCAAGAACCTGGACAGCGGTGAGCCTCTGCCGCGTATTGCGCCGCTGCGCTTGAACAGCGGCTTGGTCTGGGAGCTGGATCGCTGGCAGGCGCGGGTCGACGTGCAGCATGCCGCCTCGCAGCATCGCAAGCCGTCCAATGAAACCCGCACTGACGGCTATACCACCCTGGGGGCCAGCGTGGGTTATCGCTTCGATATCGGTCAGAGCCAGTGGCTGGCCTTCGTGCGCGGCGAGAACCTGACCGATCAGACGGTGCGCTATGCCAGCTCGATTCTGCGCGACATTGCTCCAGCGCCCGGGCGCAGTGTCGAGGTGGGCTTGCGGACCAGTTTCTGATGCTAACGCCGCAGGTTCGAACGTAGCTTCTGCGTCAACCGCTTCGCGGGCAAGCCCGCTCCCACAGGTACAGCGCGGCTCTTGGGACCTGCGCGGTCCCTGGGCAACTGTTCGTTATGCCAGCTCGCTTCTGTGTCGGCCGCTTCGCGGGCAAGCCCGCTGCTCCCACAGGTACAGCGCGGCTCTTGGGAACTGCGCGGTCCCTGGGCAACTGTTCGTTATGCCAGCTCGCTTCTGCGTCGGCCGCTTCGCGGGCAAGCCCGCTCCTACTGGTACACCACGGCTCTTGGGAGCTGCGCGGTCCCTGTGGGAGCGGGCTTGCCCGCGAAGAGGCCGGCACAGACGCTGTGATCATTGCCCCAAGAAATGGCCTAACAAAGCGATTATTACTCCCTCGGCAATAATTCCCTGCGACAATTTGTCTTTTTTTCTTACAACTTCCCCTATATCCTCCCCGCCGCAAGCTGAATCGCTTCATCCGCACCATCCGATGCCATTTCCATTGAAGAGCCCGCTCTTCGATGCGTTTGCGTATTTTTCAATAATCAAAAGATAGCGCTATCTCATGCTCCAGCTGCCTAAAACTCGATACTCCGGCCTTGCCCTGGCCACCCTTCTCAGCGGCCTGTCGACCACCGCTAGCGCCAGCGAACTGTTCGCCAGCGATTCGCCGTGGATGCTCGGCGACTGGGGCGGCACCCGTACTGAACTGCTGGAACAAGGCTACGACTTCACCCTCGGCTACACCGGCGAGATGGGCAGCAACCTGCACGGCGGCTATGACCACGACCGCACGGCGCGCTACAGCGACCAGTTCACCTTTGGCAGCCACCTGGACCTGGAAAAGATCCTCGGCTGGCACGATACCGAGGTGCAGCTGACCATCACCGAGCGCCACGGCCAGAACATCAGCAATGACCGCATCAACGACCCACGCGTCGGCGGTTTTACCTCGGCCCAGGAAGTCTGGGGCCGTGGCCAGACCTGGCGGTTAACCCAGATGTGGATCAAGCAGAAATACTTCGACGGCGCCCTGGATGTGAAATTCGGCCGTTTCGGTGAAGGCGAGGACTTCAACAGCTTCCCCTGCGATTTCCAGAACCTGGCGTTCTGCGGCTCGCAGGTGGGCAACTGGGTGGGCGGCATCTGGTACAACTGGCCCGTCAGCCAGTGGGCACTGCGTGTGCGCTACAACCTCAGCGACTCGCTATACGCCCAGGTCGGGGTGTTCGAACAGAATCCGTCCAACCTTGAGTCGGGCAACGGCTTCAAGCTCAGCGGCAGCGGCACCCAGGGCGCGGTGATGCCGATCGAACTGGTCTGGAGCCCACGGGTCAATGGCCTGAAAGGGGAATATCGCGCCGGCTACTACTACAGTAATGCCAAGGCTCAGGACGTATTGAAGGACAGCAACGGTCAGCCGGCCGCAATCAGCGGCGCCGCCTACCGCAGCAGCTCCAGCAAGCATGGCATGTGGCTCGGCGTCCAGCAGCAGGTCACCTCGCTGGCATCCGACCAGTCGCGCGGCCTGAGCCTGTTCGCCAATGCCACCGTGCACGACAAGAAGACCAATGCCATCGACAACTATGTTCAGGCAGGTGTGGTTTACAAAGGGCCGTTCGATGCCCGCGCCAAGGACGACATCGGTTTCGCCCTCGCTCGCGTGCACGTCAATCCCGGCTATCGCAAGAACGCCCGCCTGGCCAACCAGGTGGCGGGCCTCGACGACTACGACAATCCAGGCTTCCTGCCCGTGCAGGACACCGAATACAGCGCCGAACTCTATTACGGCATCCATCTGGCCGACTGGCTCACCGTGCGTCCCAACCTGCAGTACATCCGCCATCCGGGCGGGGTGTCGCAAGTCGATGATGCGCTGATCGGCGGCCTGAAGATCCAAAGCAGTTTCTGAACCCACCCTTTGACCTAACGGAGTACCTATTGATGAGCACTGACAGTGCCAAGAATGGAACCCGCTGGCTCCCGCGCCTTCTGGGCGTGCTGCTATTGCTGATGGGCCTGGCCCTGCTGGCTGGCGGCATCAAGCTGAGCCAGCTGGGCGGATCCCTCTACTACCTGATCGCCGGCCTTGGCTTTGCCGTGTCTGGCGCCCTGTTGCTGGCCAAGCGCCGCATCGCTTTGGGCCTGTACGGCCTGGTGCTGCTCGGCAGTACCGTCTGGGCCTTGTGGGAAGTGGGCCTGGATTGGTGGCAACTGGTGCCGCGCCTGGCCATCTGGTTCGCCATCGGCGTGCTGTTGCTGCTGCCGTGGGCACGCCGCCCGCTGCTCGGCCCAGCCTCGAAGATCAACACCGCCCTGCTCAGCGTGGCCGTGGTCGCTTCCGGCGCCACCGCCGTGGCCAGCCAGTTCACTCACCCCGGCGAGATCCGTGGCGAGCTGAACCGCGACAGCAGCGAGATGGGCAGCGCCGCACCGGCCATGCCGGACGGTGAATGGCAGGCCTACGGGCGTACCGAGCATGGCGACCGCTACTCGCCACTGCGCCAGATCACCCCGCAGAACGCCTATCGCCTGGAAGAAGCCTGGCGCATTCGCACCGGCGACTTGCCAACCGACAACGACCCGGTGGAATTGACTAACCAGAACACCCCGTTGAAGGTCAACGGCATGCTCTACGCCTGCACTGCGCACAGCAAGCTGCTGGCGCTGGACCCGGATACCGGCGCGGAAATCTGGCGCTTCGACCCACAGGTCAAGAGCCCGACTGGCACCTTCAAGGGCTTCGCCCACATGACGTGCCGGGGCGTCTCGTACTACGACGAAAATCGCTACGTCAGCCGTGACGGCAGCCCAGTGCCGAAGATCTCCGACGCCGGCCAAGTGGTCGCCCAGGCCTGCCCGCGCCGCTTGTACCTGCCGACCGCCGACGCCCGCCTGATCGCCATCAACGCCGACAACGGCAAGGTCTGCGAAGGCTTCGCCAACCAGGGCGTGATCGACCTGACCACCGGCATCGGTCCGTTCACTGCCGGTGGCTACTACTCCACCTCGCCTGCGGCGATCACCCGTGATCTGGTGATCATCGGCGGCCATGTCACCGATAACGAGTCGACCAACGAGCCGTCGGGCGTGATCCGCGCCTACGACGTGCACGACGGTCACCTGGTGTGGAACTGGGACAGCAACAACCCAGACGACACCAAGCCTCTGGCTCCGGGCAAGATGTACAGCCGCAACTCGGCCAACATGTGGTCGATCGCCAGCGTCGATGAAGACCTGGGCATGATCTACCTGCCACTGGGTAACCAGACGCCCGACCAGTGGGGCGCTGACCGCACCCCGGGCGCCGAGAAGTACAGCGCCGGTATCGTCGCCCTCGACCTTGCCAGCGGCAAGGTGCGCTGGAACTACCAGTTCACCCACCATGACCTGTGGGACATGGACGTCGGCAGCCAGCCAACCCTGATCCACCTGAAGACCGACGATGGCGTCAAGCCTGCGGTGATCGTGCCGACCAAGCAGGGCAGCCTGTACGTACTGGACCGCCGCGACGGCACGCCGATCGTGCCGATCCGCGAGATCCCGACGCCGCAAGGCGCGGTCAAGGGTGATCACACCGCACCGACCCAGGCCCGTTCGGACCTCAATTTGCTCGGCCCGGACCTGACCGAACAGGCGATGTGGGGTGCTACCCCGTTCGACCAGATGCTCTGCCGGATCCAGTTCCGCAGCCTGCGCTACGAAGGCCAGTACACCCCGCCGTCCGAGCAAGGCAGCCTGATCTACCCAGGCAACGTCGGTGTGTTCAACTGGGGCAGCGTCTCGGTCGACCCGGTGCGTCAGCTGATGTTCACCTCGCCCAACTACATGGCCTTCGTCTCGAAAATGGTTCCACGCGAGCAAGTCGCCGCGGGCAGCAAGCGCGAGAGCGAAACCAGTGGCGTGCAGCCCAATACCGGCGCGCCGTATGCGGTGATCATGCATCCGTTCATGTCGCCACTGGGCGTGCCGTGCCAAGCACCGGCCTGGGGCTACGTGGCAGCCATCGACCTGTTCACCAACAAGGTCGTGTGGAAGCACAAGAACGGCACCACCCGCGACAGCACCCCAGTGCCAATCGGCATGCCGGTCGGCGTACCAAGCATGGGCGGCTCGATCGTCACCGCCGGTGGCGTTGGCTTCCTGAGCGGCACGCTGGACCAGTACCTGCGCGCCTATGACGTGCACAACGGCGAAGAGCTGTGGAAAGCCCGTCTGCCGGCAGGCGGCCAGGCCACGCCGATGACCTACACCGGCAAGGATGGCAAGCAGTACGTGCTGGTGACGGCTGGCGGCCACGGCTCGCTGGGCACCAAGATGGGTGACTACATCATCGCTTACAAACTCGCCGAGTAAGCGATTGCCCGGCGTCAGTGATGACGCCATCGCGGGGCAAGCCCACTCCCACGCTTCCATTGACACCGGCAGCGTGGGGCAAGCCTGCTCCCACGCTGCCAGTATCGGACGCGTGGGAGCGGGCTTGCCCCGCGATGCGTTTGCCAGCCCCCCTTTCGTCTACCATTGAAACCTGTCCGCCCCCGCCCCATCTAAGCACCATAGCCATTCACGCAGGTGCCCCATGAGCGACCAGCAGGATCTTCCGGAACATCCCGACGAACACAGCGAAGTCGAACACCTCGAAGCGGCCTCCACCCCAGGCCACTCCCTCGCCCTGCCCGGCCAACAGCTGCCGGACAAGGTCTATGTTATCCCAATCCACAATCGCCCATTCTTCCCGGCCCAAGTGCTGCCGGTCATCGTCAATGAAGAACCCTGGGCAGAAACCCTCGACCTGGTAGCCAAGACCGATCATCACTCGCTGGCGCTGTTCTTCATGGACACGCCGCCCGAGGACCACCGCCACTTCGACACCTCGGCGCTGCCGGAGTACGGCACCTTGGTCAAGGTGCACCACGCCAGCCGCGAAAACGGCAAGTTGCAGTTCGTCGCCCAAGGCCTGACCCGCGTGCGCATCCGCACCTGGCTCAAGCACCACCGCCCGCCTTATCTGGTGGAAGTCGAATACCCGCGCCAGTCGACCGAGCCAACCGATGAGGTCAAGGCCTACGGCATGGCCCTGATCAACGCGATCAAAGAGCTGCTGCCACTCAACCCGCTGTACAGCGAAGAGTTGAAGAACTACCTCAACCGCTTCAGCCCCAACGATCCTTCGCCACTGACCGACTTTGCCGCCGCGCTGACTTCGGCGACCGGCAACCAGTTGCAGGAAGTGCTCGACTGCGTGCCGATCCTCAAGCGCATGGAGAAGGTCTTGCCGATGCTGCGCAAGGAGGTCGAGGTCGCCCGTTTGCAGAACGAGATCTCCGCCGAGGTCAATCGACAGATCGGCGAGCACCAGCGCGAGTTCTTCCTCAAGGAGCAGCTCAAGGTCATCCAGCAGGAGCTGGGCCTGACCAAGGACGATCGCAGTGCCGACCTTGAGCAGTTCAAGCAACGCCTGGAAGGCAAGACCTTGCCCGCTGCCGCGAAAAAACGCATCGACGAAGAGATGGGCAAGCTGGCGATTCTGGAGACCGGCTCACCCGAATACGCCGTCACCCGCAACTACCTGGAATGGGCCAGCGCCCTGCCCTGGGGCGTGTACGGCAAGGACAAGCTCGATCTCAAGCATGCGCGCAAGGTGCTCGACCAGCATCATGCCGGGCTCGATGACATCAAGGAGCGCATCCTTGAGTTCCTCGCCGTGGGCGCCTGGAAGGGCGAGATCAGTGGCTCCATCGTGCTGCTGGTCGGCCCGCCCGGGGTCGGCAAGACCAGTATCGGTAAATCGATTGCCGAATCGCTCGGCCGGCCGTTCTACCGCTTCAGCGTCGGCGGCATGCGCGACGAGGCCGAGATCAAGGGCCACCGCCGCACCTACATCGGCGCCCAGCCGGGCAAGCTGGTGCAGGCGCTCAAAGAGGTCGAGGTGATGAACCCGGTGATCATGCTCGACGAGATCGACAAGATGGGCCAGAGCTACCAGGGCGATCCGGCTTCGGCGCTGCTGGAAACCCTCGATCCGGAGCAGAACGTCGACTTCCTCGACCACTACCTGGACCTGCGCCTGGACCTGTCCAAGGTGCTGTTCGTGTGTACCGCCAACACCCTCGACTCGATCCCCGGGCCGTTGCTCGACCGCATGGAAGTGATTCGCCTGTCCGGCTACATCACCGAAGAGAAGCTGGCGATCGCCAAGCGCCACCTGTGGCCCAAGCAGTTGGAAAAAGCCGGTGTGGCCAAGACCAGCCTGAGCATCAGTGACAGCGCCCTGCGCACGGTCATCGAGGGCTATGCCCGTGAAGCCGGGGTTCGCCAGCTGGAAAAGCAGCTGGGCAAGCTGGTGCGCAAGTCAGTGGTCAAGCTGCTGGACGACCCTACGGCGAAACTGAAGATCGCCCCGAAAGACCTGGAAGCCGCCCTGGGCATGCCGGTGTTTCGCAGCGAGCAGGTGTTGGCGGGCAAAGGCGTGATCACCGGCCTTGCCTGGACCAGCATGGGCGGCGCGACCCTGCCGATCGAGGCGACGCGCATCCATACCCTCAACCGCGGCTTCAAGCTGACCGGCAAGCTCGGCGATGTGATGAAAGAATCGGCCGAAATCGCCTACAGCTACGTCAGCTCCAACCTCAAGCAGTTTGGTGGCGATCCTGGGTTCTTCAACGAAGCCTTCATTCACCTGCATGTACCGGAAGGCGCCACGCCCAAGGACGGCCCCAGCGCCGGCGTGACCATGGCCAGCGCGCTGCTGTCGCTGGCTCGCGACCAGGTGCCGAAGAAAGGCGTGGCGATGACCGGCGAGCTGACCCTGACCGGCCAGGTCCTGCCGATCGGCGGTGTGCGCGAGAAAGTCATTGCGGCCAAGCGGCAGAAGATCTTCGAGCTGATCCTGCCGGAGGCCAACCGCGGTGATTTCGAGGAACTGCCCGATTACCTGCGCGAAGGGCTGACCGTGCATTTTGCCAAGCGCTTTGCCGATGTAGCGAAGGTACTGTTCTAAACAGAGGGCCCTAACGCCGGGCAATCCCGCCCCTACAGGACTGTGGTAAGCCCTGTAGGGGCGGGCTTGCCCGCGATAGGGCCAGAACAGCCAACCCAAAATACCCACCGCTTCGGTTATCCTCAGGCATCGCCAGCCCTTAGGAGCCAACATGACTGCCCTCCGTCTGCTCGTTCCCCTGAGCCTCACCCTGCTTGCCGCCTGTAGCCATCAGTCGCGCCAAACCGTCGAGCTGGGCGCAGAAAACGAATGCCCGATACGCCTGCAAACAGGCCAGAACCTGACCCTGAGCCTGCCAAGCAACCCCACCACCGGCTACCGCTGGCTGGTGCAAAACCCGGCCAACAACATCCTTCGGCCGATCGGCGCAGAGGTCTACACCCAACCCGAGCAGGCCGGCCTGGTCGGTAGTGCGGGCGTCTCGACCTGGCGTTTCCAAGCCAAAGCCCCCGGCGATGGCCACCTGATCCTGGTCTACCAGCAGCCCTGGGCTCCGGAAGTGCGCCCCGTACAGACCTTCGATTGCGAGATCAAGGTGAATTAAACACGCAGCGCTGGTCAGCCATTCATGCATCCTTGGCGCAGTTTGGCTAAAATGCTGGCCCTTTACCCAGCCAGCACCCTGGACCTTACGTGAGCAAACAACCCGACCGCCTATTCGCCGAGCCTCTTGAGCAGGTACCCGACTTCGTGTTCAACGAAGACGTGGTGCGGGTGTTCCCGGACATGATCAAGCGCTCGGTGCCAGGTTACCCGACCATCGTCGAGAACCTTGGCGTGCTGGCCGCACGCTTCGCCCAGCCCAATACCGCACTGTATGACCTGGGCGCCTCGCTCGGCGCGGTGACGCAGTCCTTGCGCCGCCATGTGCGCAGTGACGGTTGCCGGGTGATCGCGGTGGACAACTCCGCAGCGATGGTCGAGCGTTGCCGCCAGTACCTCACCGCACAAGACTCGATGTTCCAGGAGCTACTGCCGGTACAGGTGCTGGAGGCGGACATTCTTGCCCTGCCCTTCGAGCCGGCCTCGGTAGTGGCGATGAACTTCACCCTGCAATTCATCGCTCCCGAGCAGCGCCTCGAGCTGCTCACACGCATCCGCCAGGCGTTGCTGCCGGGCGGTGCGCTGATCCTCTCGGAAAAGCTGTGCTTCGCCGATGAGCAGGAGCAGGCGTTGCTCGCCGAGCTGCACGTGGACTTCAAGCGCGCCAATGGCTACAGCGAACTGGAAATTGCCCAGAAGCGTAGCGCCATCGAAAACGTCATGCGCCCCGACACACTTGAAGCCCATGAACAGCGCCTGCGCGCTGCCGGTTTCTCCAAGGTGGTGCCGTGGTTCCAATGCCTTAACTTTGCCTCACTGATAGCCCTGCCATGATCGATCTGTCTCCCCTCGTCCGCCGCCTGGCGGGCACCCCCCTGGCTAACTGGTCGCAAGGCCTGCAAGCGCAGCTGCAAAGTAAACTGGAAAAAGGCCACGGTGACCTCGAACGCTGGCGCGGCGCATTGGACGCCTTGCCCGATCTACAACCGAGCCATGTCGATCTGGTCAATGGCCTGCGCCTGGACAGCGACTGCGATGAGGCCTGCCGCGCGCAGATGCGCCAGGCGCTGATGGGCTTGTCGCCTTGGCGTAAAGGGCCGTTCGATCTGTTCGGCGTGCATGTCGACACAGAATGGCACTCGGACTGGAAATGGTCGCGGGTCGCTCCGCACCTGGACCTGAACGGCAAGCGCGTGCTGGATGTCGGCTGTGGCAATGGCTACTACCAGTGGCGCATGCTCGGTGCCGGCGCTGACATGGTCATCGGCGTCGACCCCAACTGGCTGTTCTTCTGCCAGTTCCAGGCGGTGCAAAAGTACCTGCCAGAGCTGCCAGCCTGGCACTTGCCGTTCGCCCTGGAAGAGTTGCCGGCCAACCTCGAAGGCTTCGACACAGTGTTCTCGATGGGCGTGTTCTATCACCGGCGCTCGCCGATCGAGCACCTGCTGGCGCTCAAGGACTGCCTGGTCAAGGGCGGCGAACTGGTGCTGGAGACCTTGGTGATCGAAGGTGACGAGCATCAGGTTCTGGTCCCGGAAGATCGCTATGCGCAGATGCGTAACGTCTGGTTCCTGCCTTCGGTGCCGGCATTGGAGCGTTGGCTGCGCCGCGCAGGCTTCAGCGACGTACGTTGCGTCGACGTCAGCGTCACCAGCGTCGAAGAGCAACGCAGCACCGACTGGATGCGCTACCAATCGCTGGGTGACTTCCTCGACCCGGACGACCACAGCAAGACCATCGAAGGCCTGCCGGCACCTCGCCGCGCGACCATCCTGGCGCGCAAATAAAACAGGCGCCCGGCAATGGGCGCCTAACGACACCGCCTGGCAGGAGCAACGCCAGGCGGCTGGGTGAAACTAGTCCTTGGCTACTTCACGGGCCTTTTCTGCTTGCTTGCGCTCACGCTCGGCCACGGCCTGGTCCTGCTTGCCGTGCAAGCGCTCCTGGTCCTGGCGGAATGCCTCCCAGAACTGCCGCGAACGCTCCGCGCCGCCTTCGGCCAAGGCCGTGGTGCTGCCCAGGGTGAGCAGTGCCAGCAACAGGTACTTGGTCAGGTTCATGGTGATTTGCCTCATAAGGGTTCAGATGAGGCCATCCTAGAGGGCGGTAGCTAACGCCAAGGTGAGGCGCACATTACAGTCTTGCAAGGCTGGCTTTCGGGGCGGTTGGTTCACCCTATCGCGTCTGTAAGCGCGGGTTTGTGCCACGTTAGGGCCCTGACTGTCAGGGAAATGGCTGGCACATTACAAATCCGTAATCCAGGCAAAACACCGCTTCGCATGCCGTAACATTGCCCCGCTTGACCCTCATCCCACTTCAGGGTCGAGAATCGCCGCCCTTCACCTGACCGAGCCCGACCATGCGTCTACTGATCATCGAAGACGAACTGCGCACCGCCGACTACCTGCAGCAAGGCCTGCGCGAGAACGGCTACGTGGTCGACTGCGCCCACACCGGCATCGACGGCCTGCACCTGGCCCGCCAGCAGGCATATGACCTGGTGATCCTCGACGTCAACTTGCCCGAGCTGGACGGCTGGAGCGTATTGCAGCGCCTGCGCGCCGATTCGGCCACACGGATCATGATGCTCACTGCCCATGGCCGCCTGGCCGACCGAGTCAAAGGCCTGGACCTGGGTGCCGACGACTACCTGCTCAAGCCGTTCGAATTCCCCGAGCTACTGGCGCGAATCCGCAGCCTCCTACGGCGCAACGACCAGCAGCTGCAACCGAGCACCCTGCGCGTCGCTGACCTGGAACTCGACCCAGGCCGTCATCGTGCCTGGCGCGGCGGCAAGCGCATCGACCTGACCGCCAAGGAGTTCTCCCTGCTGCACCTGTTGATGCGTCAAAGCGGCGAAGTGCTGTCGCGCACGCAGATCATCTCGTTGGTGTGGGACATGAACTTCGATTGCGACACCAATGTGGTCGAGGTCTCCATCCGCCGCTTGCGGGCGAAGATCGACGATCCGTTCGAAGACAAGCTGATCCATACCTTGCGCGGCGTTGGCTACGTGCTCGAGGCGCGTCCTTGAAGCCTGCCAGCCTGTCGCTACGGCTGGGCCTGAGCGTGACCCTGATGGGCGCCACCCTGGTCCTGCTGCTGGCCTGCCTGGCAGTGTTCGCCCTCGATCATGAACTCGATAGCCGTGCCCGCAAGGACCTGGCGCGCAAGATGCTCCAGGTCGAGCACAACTTGCGGGTCGACTTGCGCAGCGGTGACTTGGCCACTCGGGCCCACCCGCTGCTCGACCTGGTCATGGGCCATGACAACCTCAGCCTCAATGTCCTGGCCCTCAACGGCCGGCACCCGCCGCTGCTCAGCCTTGGCCCAGCGCTGGAGTCGCAGGCGCTCCGCGAACTGCAAACCGGCGCAACGCTGGCCTTCGCGCAGTGGCAGGACAGCGCCGGCAACCAGATCCTCACTGCCACCCGCTTGATGCGCCTGCGCGATGACACGCCGGTGCGGGTGATGATGTCGCTCAACCGCGACGACGATAACAGCCTGCTGCAGGCCTACCTGCACTCGACCTTGCTGGCCCTGCCCTTGCTGCTGGTGCTGATCGGCATTGGCGCGTGGAAGCTGGTGCAACGCAGCCTCAAGCCGCTGCGCCACTTTCGTCGGGTGGCCGGTCAGGTCTCGGCCCAAGACCTCACTCACCGTCTGCCCGACAGCGGCCTGCCGTCTGAGCTGGCCGAGCTTGCCGGCGCCATCAACGTGATGCTCGATCGCCTGGATCAAGGCGTGCGGCAGCTGTCGCAGTTCTCCGATGACCTGGCCCATGAGCTGCGCACACCCTTGAGCAACCTGATGGGCAAGGCCCAGGTCACCCTGGCTCGTGAGCGTGACAGCGAGAACTATCGCGAAGTCCTGGAAGACAGTATCGAGGAGCTGACCCGGCTCAACCGCATCATCAACGACATGCTGTTCCTCGCCCAAGTCAGCCAACCGCAGGCGCAGGTCGTGCTCAAACCCTTGGCATTGGCCGAAGAGGCCGAGCGGGTCGGCGAGCTGTTCGCATTCAGCGCCGAGCTCAAGGATATCGAGCTGAAGCTGCAAGGTTGGGGCACGGCGCTGGCCGACCGGTTGATGTTCCAGCGGGCGCTGTCGAATCTGTTGAGCAACGCCATCAGGCATAGCCCTGAAGGGCAGCGCGTGACGGTAGGCATTGGCCGGCATGCTGAGCATGCCTGGGTGTGGGTGGAGAACCAGGGGCCAGGGATCGCCCAGGCCCACCAGCCACAGCTGTTCGAACGCTTCTACAGGGCTGGATGCGGGCGTTCGCGGCTCGAAGGCGGTACAGGACTAGGGCTTGCGATCGTACAGTCGATCATGCACTTGCACGGTGGCAGGGTCGAGGTGAGTAGCCGGCCAGAAGGGCCGACCCGGTTTACTTTGCTGTTTCGCGCAGAATGAATCGCGGGGCTGGCCCCGCGATCAGCTAGGCGATTGCGCCTAGGCTTGCTTAGCGCGATGCCTGGACAATCAGCGCTTTCATCTCGGCCACCGCCGCCTTGAAGCCAACGAACAGCGCATGTGCGACCAGCGCATGACCAATGTTCAGCTCGTTGATGCCCTTGATCGCCGCTACCGCTTCGACGTTGTGGTAATGCAGGCCGTGGCCGGCGTTGACGATCAGGCCCTGGCCCACGCCAAAGGCGACGCCATCGACGATGCGCTTGAGCTCTTCAGCCACCTCGGTCGGGGTTTGGGCGTCAGCATAGCGGCCGGTGTGCAACTCGATCGCAGGCGCGCCGACACGACGCGAGGCTTCGATCTGGCGCTCATCGGCGTCGATGAACAGCGAGACTTCAGCGCCAGTACGCGACAGGCGCTCAACTGCAGCCTTGATCCGCGCTTCTTGCCCAGCCACGTCCAGGCCACCTTCGGTGGTCAGTTCCTGACGGGTTTCGGGGACCAGGCAGATATGCGCCGGGCGGATTTTTTCGGCGAACAGCATCATCTCTTCAGTGACGCCCATCTCGAAGTTCATGCGCGTTTGCAGCACGTCCTTGAGTACCAGCACATCACGCTCCTGGATATGCCGGCGGTCTTCGCGCAGGTGTACGGTGATGCCGTCTGCGCCTGCCTCCTCGGCATCCAGGGCAGCCTTGACCGGGTCTGGGTAGCGGGTGCCGCGGGCCTGGCGCAGGGTCGCCACGTGGTCGATGTTGACGCCAAGAAGCATGCGGTTGCTGTGAGTCACGAAAGGCTCTCCTGAAGATTGAGCCACACAGCATACGACGTGCTTAGCGCTTGCGAAACAGTTCCCGACTGACCAGCGGCTTTGGCCCCAGGTGTACCGCCAGCGCCTGACGCATCAGGCGCTTGGCAGCCAGCAGTGCGCCGGGGGCTTCCCAGTTCGCTTCAGCCAGGGCCAGCAGCTCGTCACCCTTGAACAATCCGGGCTGCAGCAGCTCGACGCGCTCAAGGCCTGCGTCCACTTGCAAGCGATACAGGCCTTCGGCGGCAATCGGGGTGTCGTTGATGTCGTGATCCAGCGCGAAGGCGTAACCGAGCTCGTCGAGCAGGCGCCATTCGAAGGCGCGCAGCAGCGGCTCCAAGGGCCGGCCTTCGCCGAGCGCTTGCAAGGTCAATGCGTAATGTTCGAATAACGCCGGATGAGGCGCTTCGGCAGGCAGCAGGCGCATCAGCAACTCATTGAGGTACAAACCGCTGAACAAGGCGTCTCCATGCAGCCAGGCGGCAATCCCCACGCTGTCCAGGCGGCCGACGTTCTTCAGCTCGCCGCGCCCGCGCAGCTCGACTTCCAGCGGCACGAAACAGCGCACCAGGCTGCCACCCTTGCCCCGCGCCCGGCGCAGCACCGCTCGCACCCGCCCCTGCGGGGTGAGCAAGTCCACCAGCGCACTGCTTTCCTTGTAGGCGCGGCTGTGGAGCACGAAGGCCGGCTGGGCGGCGGGTTGTTCCATCACAGAGCACTCGATGTCAGAAATAACTGTGGGAGCGGGCTTGCCCTGCGATCGCCATCGCGGGGCAAGCCCGCTCCCACAGGAGCAAAGGCGGAGCGTAAGGCTTACAGGTCGCCGTAGCCCAGCGAACGCAGGGCGCGTTCGTCATCGGACCAGCCGCCTTTGACCTTGACCCACAGGTTGAGCATGACCTTGGCGTCGAACAGGGTTTCCATGTCCTTGCGCGCGTCAGAGCCGATGCGCTTGATGCGCTCGCCCTTGTCGCCAATGATGATCTTCTTCTGGCCATCTCGCTCGACCAGGATCAATGCATGGATGTGCAGCACATGACCCTGCTGCTTGAACTCTTCGATCTCGACGGTGATCTGGTACGGCAGCTCGGCACCGAGCTGGCGCATGATCTTCTCGCGCACCAGCTCAGCGGCGAGGAAGCGGCTGCTGCGGTCGGTGATCTGGTCTTCAGGGAAGAAGTGCTCGTTTTCCGGCAGGTGCTTGGCGATCAGCGCCTCGAGCGATTCGAGGTTGTGCCCTTGCTGCGCGGAGATTGGCACGATCTCGGCGTTCGGCAACTGCTCCTGCAGCCATTTCAGGTGCGGGATCAGCTCGGCCTTCTCCTCCATCCGGTCGGTCTTGTTGACCGCCAGGATCAACGGGCCGGTCACGTACTGCACCCGCTCGAGCACCAGCTGATCTTCTTCGGTCCAGCGGGTACGGTCGACCACGAAAATAACCACGTCGACGTCCTTGAGGGCGGCCGAGGCGGTGCGGTTCATGTAGCGGTTGAGCGCTTTGTCGTTGGCCTTGTGCATGCCCGGGGTGTCGACGTAGATCGCCTGCACATCACCTTCGGTCTTGATCCCGAGCATGTTGTGCCGGGTGGTCTGCGGCTTGCGCGAGGTGATCGCCAGCTTTTGCCCGAGGATGTGGTTGAGCAAGGTCGACTTGCCCACGTTGGGGCGACCCACGATGGCTACGTAACCGCAGCGGGTTGGGTTGTTCTCAGTCATTGCCATTCTCCACGCCCAGGGCGATCAATGCAGAAGCCGCGGCGACTTGCTCGGCGATACGCCGGCTGACGCCCTGGCCACGGCTCTTGTTGTTCAGCAGCACCACTTCGCATTCGACGAAGAAGGTGCGGCAGTGAGGTTCGCCCTGGATGTCGACCACTTCGTAACGTGGCAACTCACAGGCCCGCGACTGCAGGAACTCCTGCAGGCGGGTCTTGGGGTCTTTGTTGGTGTCGACCAGCGTCAGGCTCTCGAATTCATCGGTCAGCCAGGCCAGGATGCGCTCACGCGCAGTCTCCATGTCGGCGTCCAGATAAATGGCGCCGATCAGCGCTTCGAGGGCATCGGCGAGGATCGATTCGCGGCGAAAACCGCCACTCTTGAGCTCGCCCGAACCCAGGCGCAGGTATTCGCCCAGGTCAAAGCCGCGGGCCAGACGGGCCAGGGTTTCACCCTTGACCAGGCGTGCGCGCAGGCGCGACAGCTGGCCTTCGCGCGCTTGTGGGAAGCGCTCGAACAGCGCCTCGCCAGCGACGAAGTTGAGAATGGCATCGCCGAGAAACTCCAGACGCTCGTTATTGCGCCCGGCGTAGCTGCGATGGCTCAGGGCCAGGAGCATCTGGTCCTTGTTCTTGAAGGTGTAGCCGAGCTTGCGCTCCAGGCGTTCAAGGGGAGCACTCATGCGGCCACCCGTGGGTTATTCAACGCGTTGTTCAAATCAACATCCTGAAAGACTGTTTTGCTGTGGATCGCCCCTGTTCAGGTGGCGAAATCTCCCGATCCCTGAGAACACAGCCTATGTCAGAAAAGCATTCGGCGCTGTCTGTCAGACAACGCCGATGGGTATCAATGGATCAGGCCGACCCGCGACAGGTTGGGCATATGGCTGAGCTTGGGCTCTGGCCAGCTCATCCAGACCGCGAAGGCCTTGCCGACGATGTTGCGGTCCGGGACCATGCCGTGCAGCTCTTTAGGAATGTTCGGGTCATCCCAGTAACGGCTGTCGTTGGAGTTGTCGCGGTTGTCGCCCATCATGAAGTAATGGCCAGCCGGCACGGTCCATTGCTGGTCCGGCGGCATGCGATAGCGGCTCATCTCCTTGCGGATCAGGTGCTCGGTCTCGCCCAGCTTTTCCTTGTACAGCTCAGCGCTGCCCAGGGTGCCTGGCTCGGTACCGACCAACTGCTCGGCGACCGGCTGACCGTTGACATACAAACGCTTGTCGCTGGTATAGCGGATCTGGTCGCCCGGCAGGCCGACCACGCGCTTGATGTAGTTGACGTTCGGGTCGCTTGGATAGCGGAACACCATCACGTCCCCGCGCTGCGGATCACCCACGTCGATGACCTTTTTATCGATCACCGGCAGACGAATGCCGTAGGAGAACTTGTTCACCAGGATGAAGTCGCCGACTTCCAGGGTCGGTTTCATCGACCCGGAAGGGATCTGGAACGGCTCGACCAAGAACGAGCGCAATACCAGCACGATGAACAGCACCGGGAAGAACGACTTGCCGTACTCGACCAGCAACGGCTCCTTGTTCAGCTTCTCGACCACAGCCATTTCGGGCTGAGTGACACTGCCCTGGTAGTTGGCGATCGCTGCGCGCCGGCGCGGGGCCAGGAACAGCAGGTCGATCAGACCCAACAAGCCACAGACTGCGACGGCGATGACGAGCAACAGCGGGAAATTTAGCGACATAGGACCTAGCTATCCAACCTGAGCACGGCGAGGAAGGCCTCTTGTGGAATCTCCACATTGCCCACCTGTTTCATGCGTTTCTTACCGGCCTTCTGCTTCTCCAGCAGCTTGCGTTTACGGCTAACGTCACCACCGTAGCACTTGGCCAGTACGTTCTTTCTGAGCGCCTTGACAGTGGTACGCGCAACGATCTGCCCGCCAATGGCGGCCTGGATCGCAACGTCGAACATCTGCCGAGGAATCAGTTCCTTCATCTTCTCGGTCAACGCACGACCTTTGTAGTGCGCGTTATCGCGGTGCACGATCAGTGCCAGGGCGTCGACCTTGTCGCCGTTGATCAGCACGTCCAGCTTGACCAGGTTGGCCGACTGGTAGCGATCGAAATGATAGTCCAGCGAGGCATAACCGCGGCTGGTCGACTTCAGGCGGTCGAAGAAGTCCAGCACCACCTCGTTCATCGGCAGGTCATAACGCACCTGCACCTGCGAGCCGAGGAACTGCATGTCGCGCTGCACGCCACGCTTCTCGATGCACAGGGTGATGACGTTACCCAGGTGCTCTTGCGGCACGAGGATGTTGGCCTGCACGATCGGCTCGCGGAAATCTTCGACCGACGACACGTCCGGCAGCTTGGACGGGTTGTCGACGTAGATGGTTTCGCCGGTCTTGAGCTTGACCTCGAAGATTACGCTTGGCGCGGTGGTGATCAGGTCCAGGTCGTATTCGCGCTCCAGGCGCTCCTGGATGATTTCCATGTGCAGCATGCCGAGGAAGCCGCAACGGAAGCCGAAGCCCAGTGCGTCGGAGCTTTCCGGCAGGTATTGCAGCGACGAGTCGTTCAGGGTCAGCTTCTGCAACGCGTCGCGGAAATCCTCGAAATCGTCGGAACTGACCGGGAACAGGCCGGCATACACCTGCGGTTGGATTTTCTTGAAGCCTGGCAGTACTTCGACTTCAGGGGTAGCGGACAGGGTCAGGGTGTCACCGACCGGTGCACCATGAATGTCTTTGATGCTGGCGATGATGAAGCCCACTTCGCCAGCCTTGAGGTCTGCGGTCTGGGTGTGCTTGGGGGTGAATACACCGACGCTGTCGACCAGGTGCACCTTGCCGGTGGACTTGACCAGAATCTTGTCGCCCTTCTTCACCCGACCATGGCGCACACGCACCAGCGACACGACCCCAAGGTAGTTGTCGAACCAGGAGTCGATGATCAGCGCTTGCAGGGGCGCGTCGATATCGCCTTCGGGGGCAGGAATGGTCTGTACCAGGCGTTCGAGCACTTCGTCGACGCCCATGCCGCTCTTGGCGCTGCAAGCCACGGCGTCGGTAGCGTCGATGCCGATGATCTTCTCGATCTCGTCCTTGACGCGGTCCGGGTCGGCCTGGGGCAGGTCCATCTTGTTCAGCACTGGCATGACTTCCAGGCCTTGCTCGATGGCGGTGTAGCAGTTGGCGACCGACTGTGCTTCGACACCTTGACCGGCGTCCACCACCAGCAGCGCGCCCTCACAGGCGGCCAGCGAACGGCTGACTTCATAGGTGAAGTCGACGTGGCCGGGGGTGTCAATGAAGTTCAGCTGGTAGGTCTTGCCGTCCTGGGCCTTGTAATGCAGCGTGACGCTGTGGGCCTTGATGGTAATACCGCGCTCGCGCTCCAGGTCCATGGAGTCCAGGACCTGGGCTTCCATTTCGCGCGCCGACAGGCCACCGCACATCTGGATGAAACGGTCGGCCAGCGTCGACTTGCCATGGTCGATGTGGGCGATGATGGAGAAATTGCGGATATGACTCAAATCACTCACGGGTCAACACTCGGAAAAGGCTGCGAGCCGGACGCCCGCCGAAAAATAGCCGGGAATTGTACCTTAAGCCGATGGCTTATGGGAGATTCCTGATCGGCAGTCATGGCATCTACGTGCTGAAGCGTGGGAGCGGGCTTGCGCCCCCGCGATTGCGGGCTGATCAAGTAGAGAGGGGGCTTGGTCGCTCGCAATCGCGGGGCAAGCCCGCTCCCACAGTGCATGAAACGTTCAATCAGCGACGAAAAAGGGCAGCCGAAGCTGCCCTTTCCTACCTTGTTACCGGATTATTCAGCCAGTTTGAAGGTGATGAAGCTGGCGCGCCCCTGACGCAGAACGCGCATGGACACCGAACGGTTCTTCGGCAGGCCCTTGGCGATCTCGGTGAACTCCTTGGCGTTGCTGATCGCCTGGTTGTTCAGGTGGCTGATGACGTCGCCCGGACGCAGACCGATCAGCGCCGCAGGGCCGTCCTGAACTTCCTTGATGACCACACCACCCTTGAGCTCAAGCGATTTTTTCTGCTCGGCGGTCAGGTCAGTCACCGAGACGCCCAGACGGTTGCTGCTGCGCTCGGCGCCGCCTTGGGCACCGGTACCAATATCGGCGTCATCTTCCGGCAGTGCGCCGACGGTGACATCGAGGTTCTGCCGCTTGCCGTTGCGGATGATCTCAAGCTTGGCCTTGGCGCCGTCCTTGAGGCTGCCGACCAAGTGCGGCAGATCGGCCGACATGACGATCGGCTGACCATTCATGCTGAGGATTACATCACCGACCTGCAGGCCACCTTTGGCAGCCGGGCCGTCTTCCAGAACCTGAGCGACCAAGGCACCGGCTGGTTTGTCGAGGCCAAACGATTCTGCCAGGTCTTTGTTGACCTCCTGGATCACCACGCCGAGCCAGCCGCGGTTGACCTTGCCGTCTTTCTTCAGTTGGTTGGAGACATCCAGCGCCACGTCGATCGGGATAGCGAAGGACAGGCCCATGAAGCCCCCGGAGCGGGTGAAGATCTGCGAGTTGATGCCGACCACTTCGCCTTTCATGTTGAACAGCGGGCCACCGGAGTTACCTGGGTTGATCGCCACGTCAGTCTGGATGAACGGCACATAGGTGTCGTTAGGCAGGGTACGACCCTTGGCGCTGACGATCCCTTTGGTCACCGAATGATCGAAGCCAAACGGCGAACCGATGGCCAGCACCCACTCCCCGACCTTGAGCTTCTCGGAGTCGCCCAGCTTTACCGTTGGCAGGTTTTTGCCTTCGACCTTGAGCAGGGCCACGTCGGTGCGCGGATCGGTACCGACCAGCTTGGCCTGCAGCTCGCTGCGATCGGACAGGCGCACGATGATTTCGTCGGCGTCGGCCACGACATGGTTGTTGGTCAGCACGTAGCCATCACTGGAAATGATGAAGCCCGAGCCGAGCGACTGCGCTTCACGCTGGCGGTCGCCACGCGGCGAACGCGGCTGTTGCGGCATATTGCGCTCGAAGAACTCGCGGAACATCGGTGGCAGCCCTTCGAGATCGGGCATGGTCCCGGCGGCGAGGCGGTCCGGCAGCTTCTGTTTGGTACTGATGTTGACCACGGCCGGCGAGGCCTGCTCCACCAGGGTAGTGAAGTCCGGCAGGGCTTCTTCGGCCTGAGCGCTGAGCACCTGACCGAGCATGAGCACGGCGGCGAACATCGACAGATAGGATTTCAAGCGTGGTATTGACATACGGCTCCCGTCACAACGAGCGTAGTTAGCAGTAAGACCCCTGCTGACGCAGGCAAGGCCAGACCTCAAGAAGTCTGACCTATAGAAAATTTACGAGGGGATTGCAAATGACAATGCTTTAATTTCATTTCAGCCCCGTGTTTTCGGGGCTGATGAAAGGGCGCTGAAGGTCATTACTGACGCGCCTGAGCATCCTGCGCCCGCATGGACAATGCCACACGTTCGGCGGTACCCAAAGGAATCTCTCCAACCACGGTCACCATGACTTTGCCATTGGGCGTGTTGAGTTGGCGCGAAACGGCCACGGTTGGGCCTAACTGGGTTCGAATATCGTTGCCCGAGCTGCCCTTGACCGGCTCCAGGAACACAGAGAAGCGCGCCAGACCGTCGTCATACATCAAGCTGCTGACCGTACTGTTGCGCGAAGCGTCGCGCCGGCTGGAGCTGTTGATCAGTTCGAAGCCTGGCGGCAGCCAGTCTGAGCGCCAAGCCGCCGTAGAACCGCCAGACGCCGAGGCAACTGACTGGACAGGCTTGCACGAGGCACTGGCATGCAGCTCTTGATCGCTTGGGGCGGTGGTATCCAAACGGGTCATCTGGAAGCGCTCGAGCAACTGGCCCTTGTCGTTGAGCATCAACGAGCGCAGGGGCAATCCAGTCTCACGGTCCAGATGTAATTCGAAGGCGTAACGATGCTGGTCGCGGGGAGTAAGCGTGACAATCACCGCATCGCGATCAGCGACCCGGGATTTACCCGCAACCCTCAAGTCGTACCAGCTCATCAGCTTGAGCGGATCGAGCATGCGCGGCGCAGAGTCAGGTGGCGTTGCCACCCCGCTGGCCAGAGCCCCGCTAACGCACTGCACCTTGCCATCGACGCGCACGATTTCCTGGGCCGCGCCATCGAGCTGCAGCAGCCGCTCGCTGACCGTGCCATTGTGCACACGGTGCCAGATATCGTGGGAAGAGAAGCTGCCGTTACGTTCGTAAACGAAGGAACCCTGGTAACTCTGTACTTGCTCGGCTCGTGCCAGCTTGTTCAACCACTCACTCGCCTCAGGCGAGGAGTTGGCTGCCAACGCTGGCACCGTCATGCAGCTGCCTAGTAGCAGCGACAGGAGAGGTAGCGCGCGCATGATCCTCCTTACTAGCGGTTTTCCAGGCTGGCAGCGCGGGCGTATGGCAGAGCGGTTTCAGTGCCCTTGAGCGCAGATTCCTGGGCGTGCTGACGCAGGTAGCCTGGCAGACGCTGATCCCAGCCGGCCTGGTTCTGCAGCACACCATTGGCCATTGGCCCGGTCGGTTGCTCACTGCTTTCACTATAGCCTGCCAATACAGCTGGGCCTTGTGTTTGCGGCATGCTCAGACCTTGCTGTGCCGGTTGCTGGGCAGCCAGTTCGCTACCGGTGATTTCATCTTGGTTGTACAGGCGTACACCTGCCAGCACCGCAACGGTCACCGAGGCAGCTACAGCCAGACGGCCGATGCTACGCCATGGGCCCTGCTTGACCTTGGCCGGCACGGCTTCATCAGCCAGTGCTGCAGACACCGCCGAGGCGATATCCAGCTTAGGCAGCAGCAGTTCCTTGTGCATCGCTGCGCGGGCAACCTGGTAACGCGACCAGGTGGCACGGGTGTCTGCGTCATCGACGGCGCTGAGCACCCGACGCAATTCCAGTTCGTCCGCTTCGTTATCCATCACCGCGGACAGCGATTCCTGCAAAGCTTCACGACTCATGGCGGTTCCTCTCTTGGCTGTCGCCGCTGTCTCAGGATTCCTGCAACAACGGCTGCAGGGCTTTATCAATGGCCTCCCGAGCGCGGAAGATTCGAGAGCGCACGGTACCCACCGGACATTGCATGACGCTCGCAATGTCCTCGTAACTCAGACCATCAAATTCACGCAAAGTTAGAGCAGTGCGTAGATCTTCTGGCAGTTGCTGGATGGTGCGATGGACGGTGCCTTCGATTTCATCCCGCAACAACGAGCGCTCTGGGGACTCGAGATCCTTGAGACCATGATCGCCGTCGTAAAACTCCGCATCCTCGGAGCTCACATCGCTGTCTGGGGGCCGTCTACCACGGGACACCAGATAGTTTTTCGCCGTATTGATGGCGATGCGGTACAGCCAGGTATAAAACGCACTGTCTCCGCGGAAATTTCCAAGCGCTCGGTACGCCTTGATAAAGGCTTCCTGCGCTACATCCTGGGCTTCATGGGTGTCGTGTACGAAACGCACGATCAACCCGAGAATCTTGTGCTGATACTTCAGCACCAACAGATCGAACGCTCGCCTGTCGCCGCGCTGTACGCGCTCAACAAGCTGCTGATCCTCTTCCTGGGTTAGCATGAACACTCCTCAGTGAACTCGAAGGAGCGTTGCCACAGCCATCGTTCAGGCTTGCAACCATAGACTCGGGCTTTGCGCAAAAGTTCTCCCCTCCAAGCAAGTTTCCTGCGGCCTCTGGTCGGCTCGCACGAAAAACACACAGCGCGGTCACGGCCGGCTGCGTCGATAATCGGGTCTCGAATACGCAGGTGTCAGCCCGGATCGAGCTACCGCCCTGCGTCGCCTTGGCATTTGTGGCGTATGGGCAGCCTTCATAGGATTTCCCGGCATGTCGGAAAGTTCCCACGAAGATCACCATCGCTACGCAAGCGCCATTGGAAATCAGGCGCCTGGGGCTGCTATAAAGGCAACCCGGCTATGTTTCACGATAGTTTCACAATGCCATCTGCGCATGACTATTGTGCCGTTCCCCTACCCCAGATTACTAGTGTCCCGACATGAGCCAACAATTCCAACATGATGTCCTGGTGATCGGCAGTGGTGCAGCTGGCCTGAGCCTGGCCCTCAACCTTCCCAGCCACCTGCGCATTGCCATCTTGAGCAAGGGCGACCTGGCCAATGGCTCGACGTTCTGGGCTCAGGGTGGGGTCGCAGCGGTGCTGGACGACACCGATACCGTGCAATCGCATGTCGAGGACACGCTCAATGCCGGCGGCGGCCTGTGCAACGAAGACGCCGTGCGCTTCACCGTCGAGCACAGCCGCGAAGCCATCGAGTGGCTGATCGAGCAAGGCGTGCCTTTCACCCGCGACGAGCATGCCAGCGTCGACGACGGCGGTTTCGAGTTTCACCTGACCCGCGAAGGCGGTCATAGCCACCGACGCATCATCCATGCCGCCGACGCCACTGGCGCGGCAATCTTCACCACCCTGCTGGAACAAGCCCGCAAGCGCTCGAACATTGCCTTGCTGGAACAGCGGGTGGCGGTCGACCTGATCACCGAACGGCGCCTGGGCCTGGATGGCCAACGCTGCCTGGGTGCCTACGTGCTTGACCGCAATACCGGCGAGGTCGACACCTTTGGCGCACGCTTCACGGTGCTGGCCACGGGCGGCGCAGCCAAGGTCTATCTGTATACCAGCAATCCCGACGGTGCCTGCGGCGATGGCATCGCCATGGCCTGGCGCGCCGGCTGTCGGGTGGCCAACCTTGAGTTCAACCAGTTTCATCCGACCTGCCTGTACCACCCACAGGCCAAGAGCTTCCTGGTAACCGAGGCCCTGCGCGGAGAAGGCGCCCTGCTGCGACTGCCCAATGGCGAACGCTTCATGCCGCGCTTTGACCCGCGTGAAGAGCTGGCCCCACGCGATATCGTCGCCCGCGCGATCGACCACGAGATGAAGCGCCTGGGCGTGGATTGCGTCTATCTGGACATCACCCACAAGCCGGCTGATTTCATCAAGAGCCACTTCCCCACAGTCTATGAGCGCTGCCTGACCTTCGGCATCGACATTACCCGCCAGCCCATCCCAGTGGTGCCGGCCGCCCATTACACCTGCGGCGGGGTCATGGTCGATGATCGCGGTCATACCGATGTGCCGGGCCTGTACGCCATTGGCGAGACCAGCTTTACCGGCCTGCACGGCGCCAACCGCATGGCCAGCAACTCGCTGTTGGAGTGCTTTGTCTATGGTCGCTCGGCTGCGGCAGACATCGAGGCGCATCTTGAGCAGATCAGCATGCCGACCGCCCTGCCCTGCTGGGATGCCAGCCAGGTCACCGACTCGGACGAAGATGTGATCATTGCCCACAACTGGGACGAGCTGCGCCGGTTCATGTGGGACTATGTGGGGATCGTGCGCACCAACAAGCGCCTACAGCGGGCGGAGCACCGGGTGCGGTTGCTGCTCGATGAGATCGATGAGTTCTACAGCAACTACAAGGTCAGCCGCGATTTGATCGAGTTGCGCAACCTGGCACAAGTTGCGGAGCTGATGATTCGTTCGGCCATGCAGCGCAAGGAAAGCCGGGGATTGCATTACACCCTGGACTATCCAGGAATGCTGCCTGAAGCGCGTGACACTGTTCTGGACCCACGCTGAAGCAAGACACGCCACGTTATCTGCTGGCTATCGGCGCCCAACGTCTGCGGCTGAACTTCAGCCGCAGGCGTAAGCGCCGATGCTGATCCACCCCCAGCGCGTCTTTGGGGATGCACTGACTTTGACTGATACGCCGTCCTTCGCGCACGAAACGCAACACCACTAGGCGCGGCAAGGCAATACTGTCAGGCAGTAACCGCACAGGCTGCCAGCCATGAGCACGGCTGAACAGCCGCCAACCCTGCGGATCGCGGCGTAGACCGGTGATGGCCTCGGGGTGCGTCAGAAGAATTCGCCGGGGAATGGCCCAACGAGCGTGGGCAATGCCGATCAACAAAACCACTATTGTCAGCCACCAGGGCAGCGCACTCAGCCAGAGGGCCATGAGCGCCAGCGCCTGACATGCCAGATACGCCGTCAGCAACAGGCGCGAGCCCTGCCAACGGCATTCGAAGTGTTCACTTGGGCTGGACACGGTCCAAGATGATGCGAACCATGCGTTGCAGCTCTGGATCTTCCGATTCGGTGCGCTCCATGAACCAGCCGAACATGTCCTGATCTTCGCAGGAGAGCAGGCGAACATACAGCTCGCGGTCCACTTCGCTCAGCGTGGGATAGACCTCCTGGGTGAATGGCACCAGCAGCACGTCCAGTTCCAGCATGCCGCGGCGGCTGTGCCAGAAAAGCCGGTTGAGTTCAGTTTGTTCGACCATGGGGCCCTCCTCGAATGGCCGGCCAGTATACAGCGCGGCGAAGCCAGCGGCACAAGGCGTTGGTCTAGTCACCTACCTATTTTGTTACCGGCGTTCTATGATGGCCGCCAGTCTTTAGTAACCGCGATGACCCATGGCCGACTCTGCTTTCTTCTGCCCCCTGTCCCACGAGGGCATTCTCGCCGTCCGCGGCTCCGACGCGGGCAAATTCCTGCAAGGCCAATTGACCTGCAACCTCAACTACCTGAGCCAGGAGCAATCGAGCCTTGGCGCTCGGTGCATGGTCAAGGGCCGCATGCAGTCGAGCTTCCGCATCCTGCCCGAGGGCAACGGCTTTTTGCTGGCGATGGCCAGCGGCCTGCTCGAGGCGCAGCTTGCTGACTTGAAAAAGTACGCGGTGTTCTCCAAGGCCAGCCTGACCGACGAAAGCGCGGCCTGGGTTCGCTTTGGTCTTGAACAAGGCGACGCGGCCCTGCACGCCTTGGGTCTGGCAGCGCCTGGCGATGCTGGCGCTACCGTTCGTCATGAGGGCTTGATCGCTGTTGCTGTCTCGCCTGGACGTGTGGAGCTCTGGGCTCCTGCCGAACAAGCCGCCGCCGTGCGCGAACGACTCGCCGCCAGCTTGCCCGAAGGCAGCCTCAACGATTGGCTGCTGGGCCAGATCCGCGCCGGTATCGGCCAGGTGATGGAGCAGACCCGCGAGCTGTTCATCCCGCAGATGATCAACCTGCAGGCTGTCGGCGGCGTGAGCTTCAAGAAAGGCTGCTACACCGGCCAGGAAATCGTCGCCCGCATGCAGTACCTGGGCAAGCTCAAGCGCCGCCAGTATCGCCTGGCCCTGGCCCAGGATGAGATCCCTGCGCCCGGCACCGAAGTGTTTTCGCCCACTCACAGCTCCTCGGTCGGCGAAGTGGTGATTGCCGCCCACGCCCACGCTGGTTGCGAACTGCTGGCAGTGCTGACCGCCGATTCGGTAGAGGACGACAACCTGCACCTGGGCAGCCCAGAAGGCCCACGCCTGACCCTGCTGAGCCTGCCTTACGAACTGGACCGCGACCGGGAAATCCAACGCTGACCAGCCCGCCCCGCCCACAAGCGGGGCCGCCCCATTGCGGTAGAGAAATCCATGAACAAGCTGGCCGAGATGGTTCAAGCGCAGTTGCTCGCAGCCATCGACAACGATGACCTGGTCTTGCCGACCCTGCCGGAAGTCGCCCTGAGCATCCGCGAGGCCGCCGAGGACAGCGAAATCAGCGTGGCCGCGTTGAGCAAGGTGATCGGCCGCGACGCCGCGCTGTCGGCGCGCCTGATCAAGGTGGTCAACAGCCCCCTGTTGCGCGCCGCCGTCGAGGTCACCGACCTGCACACCGCGATTACCCGCCTGGGCATCAACTACAGCTGCAACCTGGCCATTGGCCTGGTGATCGAGCAGATCTTCCATGCCCGCTCACCGGCGGTGGAACAGAAGCTGCGGGATATCTGGGCTAATAGCCTGGAAGTGGCAGGCATCAGCTATGAGCTGAGTCGGCGCTACACCCAGCTCAAGCCTGACCAGGCCACCCTTGGCGGCTTGGTGCATCAGATCGGCGCATTGCCGGTATTGATCTACGCCGAAGAGCACAATGAGCTGTTATCTGATCCGGTCTGCCTGCATTACGTGATCGAGCAGATTCAACCCGCCTTGGGCGACAAGATTCTCAGCGCCTGGGAGTTTCCCGAGCAGTTGGTCAAGCTGCCGAGCGAAGTTCAGGACCTGGACCGGCGCACGGACAAGGTCGACTACATCGACATCGTGCAGATCGCCCGCTGCCTGAGCCAACGCGGCCGCAGCCGCCCCCTGGCCGCCCTGCCCGCTTATCGGCACCTGGGGCTGCCTTATGGGACCGAGCTGGATGTGGCGGATCTGCTTGAGGCGCGGAGTATGTTGCGCTAACGCCGCAGAGTTGGCTCGTGGGAGCGTGTCGCATCTAGTCGGCGATGAAGCTCACCCGCACCTTCAAGCCGCCATTCTGGCCATCGTGCAAACTGATCTGCGCCAAATGCGCACGGCAGATCTCGCCAACGATCGCCAAGCCCAGGCCACTGCCCTGCGCGCTGCGCCGATAGAAGCGCTCAAACACCCGCTCGCGCTCGTCCTCGGGAATCCCCGGGCCATCGTCTTCGACTTCAAGAACCGCCGGCGCCAGCACCCGCAGGATCACGTTGCCACCTGCAGGTGTATGGGCCAGGGCGTTGTCGACCAGATTGCTCAACAGTTCGTTGAGCAGGGTTGGCTCACCCCTGAGCCACACAGGCGACTCGGCCTCCAGCGCCAGAGACACACCCCGGGCATGGGCCAGCGGCGCCATGGCCATACCCAAGTCGCGCGCCAACTGACTCAGGTCCAAGCGCTGGGCACCGCCCTCGGCAATCGCCCGCGCGCCATTCTCCACCCGCGCCAGGGATAACAACTGGTTGGCCAAGTGGGTCAGCCGGTCAGTGCCTTGTGCGGCAGACTCCAGGGTCTGGCGCCATTCCTGCGGCTCGTGCGAGCGCAGACCCAATTCGACCCGCGCCTTGAGCGCCGCCAAGGGCGTTCGCAACTCATGGGCGGCATCGGCGATAAATTGTGCCTGACGTTCGAACTGGCCGCGCAGACGCTCGGTAAAGTGGTTGAGCGCCCGCACCAGCGGACCTAGCTCGCGCTGCACCTGGACCACCGGCAACGCTCGCAGGTCATCAGGCTGACGTTCTTCCACCGCCGTGCGCAAGCGCTCCAGCGGGCGCAGCGCGGCGCTGATGGCAAACCAGACCATCACCAATGCCCCCAGCGCCAGCATCCCCAGGCGCAGCAGGGTGTCGGCCATCAACCCGCGCGCCATGCTCACCCGCGCCTCTTCGGTCTCGGCCACCCGAATCTCGGCCATGCCATTCATGTTCGGCTCGCTGACCGGCTTGAGCAAACTGACCACGCGCACGTCCTGGCCCAGATAGGTGGCGTTGTAGAAGCGCGCCAGGGCTGGATAGTCGTCCGTGCGTGGCGTACCGGGTGGCGGTGGCGGCAGGTTCTCGTAACCGGAGATCAGCCGCTGGTGAATATCCAACACTTGGTAGTAGATGCGTCCGGCGCTGTCGTAGGCGAAGGTGTCCAATGCCACGTAGGGCACATCAGCGCTCAAGGTGCCGTCACGCTGCGACAGGCCCGCGGCAATGGTCCGCGCCGAGGCCAGCAAGGTTCGGTCATAGGCGGTGTCGGCGGCCTCGCGACCGTTCCAGTAGGCGCTCAGGCCGCTGGCCAGCATCAGCACCACCAGCAACAACGCCAGGTTGGCCAGCAGGCGTCCGCGCAGGCTGGTGCTGTCACGCATCGCGGTGCTCGAGCAGATAGCCAAGGCCACGGAAGGTCACGATCGCCACCGGATGGCCATCGAGCTTCTTGCGCAGGCGGTGGATGTAGATTTCGATGGCGTCGGGGCTGGCGTCCTCATCCAGACCGAACACCTGGGCGGCCACCTGTTCTTTGCTCATCACCCGACCCGGCCGGGCGATCAGCGCTTCGAGCACACCCTGCTCACGCGACGTCAGCGCCAGGTGCTCTTCACCCAAGCTGAAGCGGCGGGTATCCAGGTCGTACACCAGCGGGCCGCAACGTTGTTGGCGCTCGCCGCCCAACACACTGCGGCGCAGCAGCGCCTTGACCCGCGCCTCAAGCTCGGTGAGCTCGAATGGCTTGGCCAGGTAGTCGTCAGCGCCCAGGTTCAGCCCATGGACCCGATCCTTGACGTCACTGCGCGCGGTGAGCATCAGCACCGGCAGGGTTTTGCCGCGCGCGCGCAGGCGGGCCAGCACCTCGAAGCCGTCCATGCGCGGCAAGCCGACGTCGAGCACGGCCACCGCGTACTCCTCGCTGGCCAAGGCCAGGTCGGCGGCGATGCCGTCGTGCAACACGTCCACGGTCAGCCCATGACTCTTGAGCGCCTGGGCCACGCTTTCGGCCAGTTGCAGGTGGTCTTCGACCAGCAGCACTCGCATCGGTTTTCTCCCTGCTTGGTTAGGTCGGGTGGCGCGGAGTGTACCGCCGTCATCGAGACTGTGAAGCCCCCGAGCGTTTCCTTTCACCCTGAAAGGTTAGCGAAAGGTTGGTTACCTAGCATCGCACCACGGTCGCTCCATGCGCCGACTATAAGCACCAGCAAGGTGCAAACCGATAAGAACAATAAACGGAGTCATCCTCGATGCTGCAAGCACAGCCGCAGGCGTTCGCGCCCACCCGTTCCCTTCGCACCCGTCCGTCTGCCCTCGCCAGCGCCTTTGCGCTTGCCAGTGTCGCTCCTGTCAGCCAGGCCGCATTCTTCGAAGACAGCAGCGCCACCTTCGAAACCCGCAACATGTACTTCAATCGCGACTTCCGTGACGGCACCAGCAGCCAGCAGTCCAAGCGCGACGAGTGGGCCCAGGGCTTCATGCTCAACTTCGAGTCCGGCTACACCGAAGGCACCGTCGGTTTTGGCTTGGACGCGCTGGGGATGGTCGGCGTCAAGCTCGACTCCAGTAAAGACCGCACCGACACCGGCCTGCTGCCGACCCATGATGACGGCAAGGCTGCAGACGAGTACTCCAAGCTGGGCCTGACCGGCAAGGTCAAGGTATCGAAGACCGAGCTGAAGGTCGGCTCGCTGATCCCGGAACTGCCCACCCTGCAGCCCAACGATGGCCGCATCCTGCCGCAAACCTTCCAGGGCGGCCTACTGACCTCCAACGAGATCAGCAACCTGACCATCACCGGTGGGCGCCTGGAAAAAGCCAAGGACCGCAACGACACCAACTGGGAAGACATCGCCCTCAACAACAAGAACGGCCGTTTCGGTGGCACCTTCGCCGCCGACAACTACGACCTGGCCGGCCTTGACTACAAGTTCAGCGAGCGCATCACCGGCAGCTACCACGTCGCCCAACTCGACGATATCTATCGCCAGCACTTCATCGGCATGGTCGCCACCCAGCCCTGGGGCCCGGGCACTTTCGGCGCTGACCTGCGCCTGGCGATCAGCGACGACCAAGGCCAGGCCCGCGCCGGCAAGATCGACAACACCACTGCCAACGGTATGCTCAGCTACGCCCTGGGCGGGCACAAGGTCAGCGGCGCGTACCAGCATTTGTCCGGCGACAGCGCCTTCCCCTATGTCGATGGCGCCGACCCGTACCTGGTCAACTTCGTCCAGATCAACGACTTCGCCGGGGCTGACGAGCACTCCTGGCAACTGCGCTACGACTACAACTTCGCCTCCTTAGGCATTCCCGGCCTGACCTTCATGACCCGTTACATCAGCGGCGACAACGTCAGCCGCGCCGATGGCAGCGAGGGCAAGGAGTGGGAACGCAACACCGAGTTCAAGTACGTGGTACAAAGCGGCCCGTTGAAAAACGTCGCCGTGCGCCTGCGAAACGCCACCTTCCGCTCCAATTTTGCCCGCGACGCCGACGAAGTGCGGCTGCTGGTGAGCTACAGCGTGGCGCTGTGGTAACCCAATAACAACAATGCTCACGGAGATAGACGATGACCTTTTCACTGCGCCGCCTCGTCCTCGCCACTGGCTGCCTGCTGCTCGCCGGCAACGCCCTGGCCGCTGAACCGAAACGCCCCGAATGTATCGCCCCGGCCTCCCCTGGCGGCGGCTTCGACCTGACCTGCAAGCTGGTGCAAAGCGCCTTGGTCAACGAGAAGATCCTCAGCAAACCGATGCGCGTCACCTACATGCCTGGCGGTGTCGGCGCGGTGGCCTACAACGCCGTAGTCGCCCAGCGCCCGGGCGATGCCGGCACCCTGGTGGCCTGGTCCAGTGGCTCGTTGCTCAACCTGGCCCAAGGCAAGTTCGGCCGCTTCGACGAGAACGCGGTGAAATGGCTGGCGGCGGTAGGCACCAGCTATGGCGCCATTGCGGTGAAAAACGATTCGCCCTACAAGAACCTCGACGATTTGGTCGCGGCCTTGAAGAAAGATCCGAGCAAAGTGGTGATCGGCTCCGGCGGCACCGTCGGTAGCCAGGACTGGATGCAGACCGCGCTGATCGCCAAGGCTGCCGGGATCAACCCGCGCGACTTGCGCTACGTAGCCCTGGAAGGCGGCGGCGAAATCGCCACCGCACTGCTCGGCGGGCACATTCAGGTCGGCTCCACTGACATTTCCGACTCCATGCCGCATATCCAGAGCGGCAACATGCGCATCCTTGCGGTGTTCTCCGAGAACCGCCTGGACGAGCCCGAGATGAAGGACATCCCCACCGCCAAGGAACAGGGCTACGACATTGTCTGGCCGGTGGTACGCGGCTTCTACCTGGGGCCAAAGGTCAGCGATGAAGACTACGCCTGGTGGAAAGCCTCGTTCGACACGCTGCTCAAATCCGAAGAGTTCGCCAAGCTGCGTGACCAGCGTGAGCTGTTCCCGTTCGCCATGACCGGTGAAGAGCTCGATGGCTATGTGAAGAAGCAGGTTGCTGACTACAAGGCGCTAGCCCGGGAATTTGGGTTGATCCAGTAAGTGAACCTGCTGGGTGCCCTTGCTTAAGACTGGTGTTGGCCGCTTTGGGGCTGCTATGCAGCCCTTCGCGGGCCAGCCCGCTCCCACAGTTCTTCAGACCGACGCGGTCCCTGTGGGAGCGGGCTTGCCCGCGAAGAGCCGCACAGCGGCTCCAGAACCTCAGCAGCAACCCGCCCTAAAGGCCGGCACCGTGCCCGAATACCCGTATCGAGGATTCCTTGATGATCCTGCAACGCCTGTTCGCCCTCATTCTGCTGGCGCTCTGCGCCGCCCTGGCAGTGATGGCCTGGCCTTACCAGGCCGCGTTTTCCTATGAACCGGTAGGCCCACGCGCCTATCCCTTGCTGATGCTCGGCCTGATGAGCCTGGGCCTGTTGTACCTGGCCATTCGCCCCACGCCCATCGTGCACAAGGACGACGAGCCACCACTGGACCGCGAAACCCTGCTCAAGATCACCGCCTGCGTGGGCCTGCTGATCGTCTTCGCCAGCACCTTCGAGGCCCTGGGCTTCGTGCTCAGCGCGATCCTGGTCGGCGTGCCGATGGCCCGTCTGTATGGCGGCCGCTGGCTGCACAGCGCGATCGTCGTGGTGGGCATGAGCCTGTTCCTGTACTGGCTGTTCGACCGCGTGATGGACGTGCCCCTGCCCCTTGGCCTGCTTGACGTTCTGGAGAACTGACACATGGATACCTTGAGCTACCTGGGCCAGGGCTTCGGCGTCGCCCTGAGCCCTTACAACCTGGTTACCGCCCTGACCGGCACCCTGATCGGCACCGTGGTCGGCCTGCTGCCGGGCCTGGGGCCAATCAATGGCGTGGCGTTGCTGATCCCGATTGCCTTTGCCCTGGGCCTGCCACCGGAGTCGGCGCTGATCCTGCTGGCCGCGGTGTACCTGGGCTGCGAATACGGCGGACGCATCAGCTCGATCCTGCTGAACATCCCCGGTGAAGCTTCCACCGTGATGACCACCCTCGACGGCTACCCGATGGCCCGCCAGGGCCTGGCTGGGGTGGCCCTGTCGCTGTCGGCCTGGAGTTCGTTCATCGGGGCTTTCATCGCCACCTGTGGCATGGTCCTGTTCGCGCCGCTGCTGGCGAAATGGGCGATCGCTTTTGGCCCGGCCGAATACTTCGTGTTGATGGTGTTTGCCATCGTCGCCCTCGGCGGCATGGCCGGCGACAAACCGCTGAAGACCTTTATCGCCGCGCTGATCGGCCTGTTCCTGTCGGCGGTCGGCATCGACGCCAACAGCGGTGTGTACCGCTTCACCGGTGACAGCGTGCACCTGGCCGACGGCATTCAGTTCGTGGTCCTGGTGCTTGGCTTGTTCTCCATCAGCGAGATCCTTCTGCTGCTGGAAAAAACCCACCATGGCCATCAAGCGGTCAAGGCCACCGGGCGCATGCTGTTCAACTTCAAGGAAGCGGCTTCGGTGTTCGTGGTCAACATCCGCTGCGGCCTGCTTGGCTTCATCATGGGTGTGTTGCCGGGTGCCGGCGCGACCCTGGCCAGCGCGGTTGCCTACATGACCGAGAAAAAGATCGCTGGCGCCAAGGGTAATTTCGGCAAGGGCGATGCCCGTGGCCTGGCGGCCCCGGAAACCGCCATTGGCGCCTCCTGCTGCGGCGCCCTGGTACCCATGCTGACCCTCGGGGTTCCCGGCTCGGGCACCACAGCGGTGATGATCGGCGCGCTGACCCTATACAACATCACCCCAGGCCCGATGCTGTTCGAACAGCAGCCGGACATCGTCTGGGGCCTGATCGCGTCGTTGTTCATCGCCAACATCATGCTGGTGATCCTCAACATCCCGATGATCCGCATCTTCACCCGCATCCTCGCCGTGCCGAATTGGGCGCTGGTGCCGGTGATCGCCATCATCACCGCGATCGGCGTGTACGCCGTGCATGCCACTACCTTCGACCTGTTCCTGATGGTCGGCATCGGCATCATGGGCTACATCCTGCGCAAGCTGGACTTCCCGCTGTCGCCGATCCTGCTCGGCTTCATTCTCGGCGGCTTGATGGAGCAGAACCTGCGTCGCGCCCTGTCGATATCCAACGGTGAGCTGGGCATTCTCTGGTCGAGCCCGATCAGCATGGGCGTGTGGGTGCTGACCATTTGCATGCTGAGCCTGCCGCTGCTGCGCATCTGGCGCCGCCGCAGCCTGCAACGTCGGGCCGTGGCGGATGCCTGATCGGTCGTTGCCGCTGTTCTGGGCCACCGGGCTGGTCGGGCTGGCGGGCGGGTATCTCGCCAGCCTGGTCGGCTGGCCTTTGCCATTGATGGTCGGCTCGTTACTGGCGATCATCCTGGTGCGCTGCCTGACGCCCTGGCAGCTGACGGAGATCCCCAACGGTCGCAAATGCGGCCAGTGGATCATTGGCGTCGGCATTGGCCTGCACTTCACCCCGGCGGTGATCGAGCAAGTGGCTGGGCATTTCACGTTGATCGTGTTTGGCGCGCTGTTCACTACAGTGTCGAGCGTGATCGGCGTGTGGCTGCTGCGGCGCACTGGCGAGGACCGCGCCACGGCATTCTTCGCCAGCATGCCAGGCGGTTCGGGAGAGATGGTCAACCTCGGCGCGCGCAATGGCGCGGTGCTCAGCCAAGTAGCTGCGGCGCAAAGCCTGCGGGTGCTGGCGGTGGTGTTGTGCGTGCCGGCGCTGTTCAAACTTCTGGTCGGCGACGGGGTGGCGCTGAATCACGCCAGCAGTGTGAGCTGGGGCTGGCTGGCGTTGATCGCACCGCTGGCCGTGCTGGTCGCCCTGGGTTGGCAGCGCCTGCGCCAGCCCAACCCCTGGCTGTTCGGGCCATTGTTAGTGGCGGCCTGTGTCAGCCTTACCGGTAATCTACAGATCGCTTTGCCCAATGGCGCCAGCCAGATTGGCCAGTGGTTGATCGGCAGCGGCCTGGCCTGCCATTTCAACCGGGCGTTCTTTCGCCGTGCCCCCTCGTTTTTGGGGCGCACTTTGGTAGCCACCGCATTGAGCATGCTGATTGCCGCCAGCGCCGCCTGGGCGCTGAGCAGCCTTACCCATCTGGACTTGCGCTCACTGACGCTGGGCATGATGCCTGGCGGCATCGCCGAAATGAGCCTGACGGCCGAGACCTTGCAATTGTCGGTGCCGCTGGTGACAGCGATGCAGGTTATGCGTTTGCTGTTCGTGCTGTTTTTGGCGGAGCCGTTGTTTCGGCGGTGGAATGCCAGCCGCCAAAAGTAACGGGGTTAACACTCAGGAACATATAACGCCTTCTCGCACCACCCGGCTGTACCTTACAACGCAGGGCTCGGAGCGAATCACCGTGACGCAGCAGTACCTGGGCGTTGGTTTTGTAATTGATTGTTGAGAATAGCAACGTACCTCACGAACGCACTGATGTTGACCCTGATAGTGGTTACGGGTGAGCGTTGAAAGTTGCCTGCATTGGTCGCAGTGGCATCAGGATAGATTTCATAAAAATCTGCTTCTGCCCATTACCTTGCGCCAGCAAGGTTGCATTGGGCAGCGTCACGACAGCAGTGCCGCCTGGGGTTTCAGTGCCGACCAGTGTACGCACTTGTGCCGCGAGCAACTCCACCCCGTCGTAGAAGAACCTTACGAAGTGACCGGCCGCCTGCCCTTGGTAGAAGGTGAAAGTAATATCAGCATTTGCACCGCCAGCCGCATCGCGCTCGGTAATTTCATTAACCGTTGGCGAAATACGACCGCGAACTGAAACTGGGGTAAGGCTGGGGCTGACCGGTCCTCGATCAACGGGTACTGGGCCCACTGTGCGAAGATCGAGTGGCACGACCGCACGCGGTGAAGTCCCACGTGGCGTACCGTCTCGATACCATACGTATTCAACATGCAGCGTGTATGAGGACTGGCCGAGAAGCAGGGGTACTGCCAGATCTTCCCACTGCGCCGTTACGCTACGTGGATCG
>Ga0247819_10000039_pt1 | contig 87905 bp, 71 predicted proteins | sample 13C_Xylose_Day6_FD_193428 | JGI IMG/M metagenome (GOLD analysis project Ga0247819, IMG submission 193428) | Soil microbial communities from agricultural site in Penn Yan, New York, United States - 13C_Xylose_Day6 | ecosystem: Environmental > Terrestrial > Soil > Agricultural land | place: USA... | reverse complement strand
CTGGCACGGACCAGCAAGAAGCGTTCCGTGCTGAAAGGATTCTACCTTACACGAACTGCGCGGCGGCGTTAGCCGAGGCCCAGGCCCACTGGAAATTAAACCCACCCAGATGGCCGCTGACGTCCAGCACTTCACCGATGAAGTACAGCCCCGGGCTCTTCAGCGATTCCATGGTCTTGGACGACACCTCGCGGGTGTCCACCCCGCCAAGCGTCACCTCGGCAGTGCGATAGCCCTCGGTCCCGGCCGGCACCACTTGCCAGGCCGCCAGCTTCTCGGCGATCTGTGCAAGCTCGGCCGGGGTGTACTGCTTCATCGGCTTGGAGACGAACCACTGATCAGCCAACAGGTTGGCCAGCTTGCGCGTGAACACTTCGCCCAGCACGGTTTTCAGTTCGCTGTTGGCGCGCTCGGTCTGTTGCTGTTGCAGCCAGTCGAGGGCATCGCGGTCCGGCAGCAGGTTGATCTCGACCGTGTCGCCAGCCTCCCAGAACGAAGAAATCTGCAAGATCGCCGGGCCACTCAGGCCACGATGGGTGAACAGCAGGTTCTCGCGGAAGCTGGTGCCATTGCAGCTGGCGGTGCAATCGAGCGAGGTCCCCGACAGTTCACTGCACAGTGCCTTGAGCTGGGGCTCGGTGATGGTGAAGGGCACCAAACCTGCGCGGGTGGGCAGCAGGCTGTGGCCGAACTGGCGTGCAACCTGATAGCCAAAGCCGCTGGCGCCCAGGGTCGGAATCGACAGACCGCCGGTGGCGATCACCAGCGACTGGCAGGCAAACGGCCCGGCGCTGGTGTGCAGGCGATAGCCGTTGTCGGTCTTGTCGATGGTCTCGATGCTGGTTTCCATGCGCAGCTCGACCCCGGCATCGTCACATTCGGCGAGCAGCAGGTTGAGGATGTCGCTGGACTTGTTATCGCAAAACAGCTGGCCCAGCTTCTTCTCGTGGTACGGCACGCCATGCTTGGCCACCAGCTCGATGAAGTCCCACTGGGTGTAGCGGGCCAGCGCCGACTTGCAGAAGTGCGGGTTGTGCGAGAGGAAGTTGCCAGGTTCGGTGTACAGGTTGGTGAAGTTGCAGCGCCCGCCGCCGGACATGAGAATCTTCTTGCCCGGTTTGTTGGCGTGGTCGAGCAGAAGCACCCGGCGCCCGCGTCGGGCACTGAGTTGAGCGCACATCAGGCCGGCGGCGCCAGCGCCGAGGATGATCACGTCGGTGGAGTGCAAGATAGTTTCCCTGCGAACGATGAAATAGGAGGTCGACGCCACCCTGGTAGGAGCGGGCTTGTCCCGCGATAGCGTCAACGACGTTGCCTGGTCGACCGCTATCGCGGGGCAAGCCCGCTCCTACAGGGCACGTGGTGCGGCTTAAAGGATACGAACTTTCAGCGAACGGCCCTTGATCTTGCCGCTGTTGAGCCGCTGCATGGCCTGCTTGGCCAAGGCCCGCTCCACCGCCACGAAGGCCTGGAAGTCGAAGATGGCGATCTTGCCCACCTGCTTGCCAGGAATCCCCGCATCACCGGTCAGCGCGCCAAGGATATCGCCTGGGCGCAGCTTGTCTTTGCGTCCGGCGGCAATGCACAAGGTGGCCATGACCGGCAGCAGCGGTTCGCCGCCTTTGTTCTTCAGGCTGTCCAGTTGCTCCCAGCGCAGCGGGCGCTTCTGCAACTGCTCGATGGCCTGGGCGCGATGGCCTTCGGCCGGCGCCACCAGGCTCACCGCCACGCCTTTCTCGCCTGCGCGACCGGTACGGCCAACGCGGTGTACGTGGATCTCGGCGTCACGCGCCAGTTCAACGTTGATCACCATGTCCAGGCCATCGATGTCCAGGCCACGGGCGGCGACGTCAGTGGCCACCAGTACCGAGCTGCTGCGGTTGGCGAACATGGCTAGCACCTGATCGCGGTCACGCTGCTCCAGATCACCGTGCAGGGCCTGGGCAACGATGCCCTTGGCGGTGAGGTGGGCAACCACCTCTTCGCACTGCTGCTTGGTGAAGCAGAACGCCACGCACGATTCAGGGCGATAGTGGCCAAGCACCCGGGTCAGCGCTTCGAGGCGCTGCTGTGGGTCGATCTCGATAAAGCTCTGCTCGATCTGGGTTTCGCTGTGCAACGCCTCGACCTTGACCTGCTGCGGCTTGCGCATGAAGTCTGCGGCCAGTTGCTCGATGCCGCTTGGATAGGTGGCGGAGAACAGCAAGGTCTGGCGGCGCGCCGGGGTCTTGCCGATGATGCTGGCGATGGCGTCGAAGAAGCCCATGTCGAGCATCCGGTCAGCTTCGTCGAGCACCAGGGTGTTAAGCCCATCGAGCACCAAGGTGCCCTTGTCCAGGTGCTGCTGCACCCGGCCTGGGGTGCCGACGATGATGTGCGCGCCATGCTCCAGCGAGGCGATCTGCGGGCCGAGCGAGACGCCGCCGCATAGGGTCAGGATCTTGATGTTGTCTTCGGCCCGGGCCAGCCGGCGCAGTTCTTTGGCGACCTGGTCGGCGAGCTCGCGGGTCGGGCACAGGACCAGCGCCTGGCAGCCGAAGTAGCGCGGGTTGATCGGGTTGAGCAGGCCGATGCCGAAGGCGGCGGTCTTGCCGCTGCCGGTCTTGGCCTGGGCGATCAGGTCCTGGCCCTTGAGGATGACCGGCAGGCTCTGGGCCTGGATCGGGGTCATCGCGGCATAGCCGAGGGCGTCCAGGTTGGCCAGCATGGCGGCGGACAGCGGCAGAGTGGCAAATGCGGTGGATTCGGTGGTCACGAGGCGGGCCTGCGTTGCGAAGCGAAAAATGCCGCACAGTCTACCAGCCTCGTGGCCATTCGCCCTAAGGTTCGATCTCCGGTTCCGGACGACGGGCACGCCTTCCGTCTGTCGGCGCCAGTTGCAGGAAGATCGCCGCCGCCAGCATGGCCATCAGGCCGATGGTGAAGAAGGTCAGCTGGAACGCGCCCAGGGTGGTTTCCACGCCTTCGGCGCTGCCGGCCGCGGTGAAACCGCCAAGCAACGCACCGGCGCAGGCCACGCCCAGGCTCAGCGACAGCTGCGCGACCACCGACAGCAAGCTGTTGCCACTGCTGGCGCTGGCGTCGTCCAGGTCGATCAGGGTCACGGTATTCATCGCGGTGAACTGCAGCGAGTTGACCGCACCGAGCAAGGACAACTGCACCAGCAGCAGGGCGTAAGGCGTCTGCTCGTCCACCAGGCCCAGGCTGGCCAGCAGAATGCCCAGCAGCAAGGTATTGCCGGTGAGGATGATCCGGTAGCCCAGGCGTTCGATCAGCGGCCTGGCAATTGACTTGGCGACCATCGCTGCCGCCGCCAGGGGGATCATGCTCATCCCCGCCTGGGAGGGCGAGTAGCCCAAGGCGATCTGCAGCAACAACGGCACCAAAAACGGCAACGCGCCGCTGCCCAGGCGAGCGAACAGGTTGCCCAGGATGCCAATGGCAAAGGTCCGCACGCGGAACAGGCTGGGGGAGAACAGCGGCTCCGGATCGCGCCCGGCGCGCAGCCAATAGGCCGCCAGGCACGCCATGCCGGCGAACAGCAGCAACATCACGCGCAAGTGCGGCAGGTGCAGCTCGCCCAGGCCTTCCATGGCGATGGTGATCAGCACCATCGCCGCGCCGAACAGAATGAAGCCCGGGGCATCGAAGGTGGTCCGTTCCGTGCCGCGCAGATCAGGGATGAACTTCCATACCGCGTAGCAGCCCAGGGCGCCCACCGGCAGGTTGAGCAAAAAGATCCAGTGCCAACTGAGGATCTCCACCAGCCAACCGCCCATCGTCGGCCCGAGCAGCGGGCCGAGCAGGCCGGGAATGGTGATGAAGCTCATGATCCGCACCAGCTCCGAGCGCGGATAGGCGCGCAGTACCACCAGGCGTCCCACCGGCAGCATCAGCGCGCCGCCCAGGCCCTGGATGATCCGGGCAATGATCAGGAAGGTCAGGCTGTTGGCGATGGCACACAGCAGCGAGCCGAAGCTGAATAGCAGAATCGCGCTGAAGAAGATCCGTTTGGTGCCGAAGCGATCGGCGATCCAGCCAGAGGCCGGAATCAGCAGGGCGACGGTGAGCATGTAGGCGATGATCACGCCTTGCATGCGCAGGGGGTCTTCTTCGAGTGAACGGGCCATGGCCGGCAGGGCGGTATTGAGGATGGTGCCGTCCAGCGACTGCATGAAGAAGGCGATGGCCACGACCCAGGGGATCCAGCGGGCGGTGACGGGGTCCAGCGGCGGGCGTTCGGACATAAGCAACCTTCGCGTCGAGAGCAACTGAGCGGGGCTCGTGGTAGCGGGCTTGCCCCGCGATAGCGTCAGCCTGATCGACAGGGCCGACAATGGCTGACGCTATCGCGGGGCAAGCCCGCTCCCACGAAAAGCCGTACAGAGGTGTTTACAGGGTAAGCGTGAGCCCTTTGACCAACGCCCCGGGCAAATGACTCGATCCGGTGTGCCGCTGGCCATAGGTGCTGGTCGACAGGATCAACTCGCGCTCACAGGTCAGGTCCTCCAGCTGGTTACCCAGCAGGTTGTAAAGGGTATCGTCGAAGCGCATGGTGCTGACCGGCCCCTGGATCTGGCCATCCTCCACCCAGAAGGTGGCAAAACGCGTCAGGCCGGTCATGCGCGCCGCTGGCAGGTCCGAGTAGTTCAGGTACCACAGGTTGCTGATGTACAGCCCGGTGCCCAGGCGTTGCAGAATCTGCGCCGAAGGCAGATTGCCCGGCGCTAGGCTCAGGGCGCACGGCGCCTCGTAGCTGTCCGCGCCATTGGCGGTCAGGGCGAATTCAGCGGCGCTGCGCGCGCTGATCAGTCGCTCCAGGCCACGCCCTTCGCCGATCAGCCGAACATCGCGGCGCGGCAGGCCTTCATCGGAAAACGCGGGGCTCAGCGAGCCGCTGACCTGCTCGTCGAAACTGACCAGCGGGCTGAGCTGCGCATCGCCGCTGTACAGTCGCTGCAACGGGCTGTTGCCCGTGGCCAAGGCCTGGGCCGAGAAGCCGCCCCAGCCGAGCATCCCGGCAATCTCATCCATGGCCGCTGGCGCCAGGTAGGCGCGATAGCTGCCAGGCTTGAGGGTAATCGCCGGCCGGCCAAGAAACGCCAGTTGCTCGCGGCTCAGGCGCAGGCGCTCGACCATCGCTGCAGCATCCCACGACTGCCCGGCGTAGTTGGCCTTGACCGCCTGGCCATTGGCGTGAAACAGGCTCCAATCGAAGTTGAAGCTATTGGCCTGATGCCAGCCAAAGGCGCCATGGGAGCTGGCAAAGCCCCGACAGATCGGCCCGGCTGCGTAGATGCCCACCAGGTCCAGCTGACCCGCCTCGCGCTCCACCAGCGCCAGCACCTCGGCGGTGTCAGGCAGCGCTTGTTGCTGCTGGCTGTGCGACTGCCAGGCGCTGTCGTCCAGGCTCAGGTAAGGATCGAGCGCCAGCAGTGGCAGGGTCTGGCGCAGTTGCTCGAGGGCCTCGTGCAGGCGCTGGCGGTCGAGCTCGGCGTCGCCACACAGGGTGAACTGCTGCTCGGCTTGGCGGCCATCGCGCACCAGGCGCAGTTGCGCGCTGGCCTGGCTGACTTCGCCAGCCTGACGCACCTTGGCATGGTTGAAACGAATGAATTGCGACTGCTCGGCGCTGAAGCCGAGGGTGAACTGCTCGCCATCCTGCAGCGCAGCGCGCAAGGCGCTCAGCAGCTGTTCGAAGCGTTGCTGGGGTGTGGCGCTCATCAGGCGTCTCCTCCGAATACGTCGATCTGGCGGAATACACAAGCCGGCGAAGCATGGCCTACGCGGACCACCTGGTTAGGCTCGCCCTTGCCACAGTTGGGCGTGCCGAGGACCTGGAAGGTGCTGCGATCGCCGACTGCCGCCAGGTTGCTCCAGAACTGCGCGGAGATACCGCGGTAGTTGGGGTTCTTCACCACGCCCTTGAGCTGACCCTCTTCGATCAACTGGCCCCACTCGCAGCCGAACTGGAACTTGTTGCGCGCATCGTCGATGGACCAGGAACGGTTGGTGCGCATCAGGATGCCGCGCTCGATGCCGCCGATCAGCTGCTCGAGCGACTGATCGCCTGGCTCGATGTTGAGGTTGGCCATGCGGTCGATGGGTGCGCGGTTCCAGCTACAGGCCCGGCTGTTGGCCACCCCGTCCAGCCCCGAGCGGAACTGCGACAGCGCGCCACCCAGCGGACGCAGCAGCTTGCCTTGGCGAATCAGGAACTGCTTGCGGGCCCGGGTCCCGTCATCGTCGTGGCTGTAGCTGGCCAGCTCTTCGTCGATGGTTGGGTCGAAGGTCACGTTGAGTAGTGTCGAGCCGTATTGCAGGTGGCCGAAATCGCTGGCTTTGACGAAGCTGGTCCCGGCGTAGTTGCGCTCGTCACCGAGGATGCGGTCCATCTCCAGCGGATGGCCGATCGACTCGTGGATTTGCAGCATCATCTGGTCGGGCATCAACAGCAGGTCGCGCGGGCCGCTAGGGGTGTTGGGCGCCAGCAGCAATTGTAGGGCCTCATCGGCCACGCGGCGGGCGGCGCCGACCAGGCCACAGCGCTGGATGATCTCGAAGCCGCCCTGCTGGCCGAAGTTGTCCCGCCCCAGGCTGCGGCTCTGGCTGTCCTGGCCGTCGCTGGCCGTCACGCCAAGGCCCGGGAACAGAAAGCGCTGGGCATGGCGCAGCTCGGCGCCAGCGGAGTTCAGGTAGGTCTGCTCGACGCGGCTGATGCCCAGGCTCGCCTGCCAGTCGACCAGGCGGCTGTCCTTGGGCACGCTGGCCGACTCGGCGGCGAGCAGGTCGAGGCAATCGGCAAGGTTGGGCAAGGACTGCTCGAAGTTTGGCGAAATATGCTCGTGACGCTCGCTGGGCACGGCGTGTTCGCGCAGGTCGAGCAGGCTGTGCGCGGCGATCTGCCGCGCCAATGCCTCGGCCTGTTGCAGTGCCTGTTGCAAACCGGCTTGGGACAGGTCGGCGGTGGCCGCGTAGGCCTCGACACCGTTGATGCGCACCGTGAGCATGGCGCCTTCATCCTGGCTGAAGAATGGCGGCTCGGTGACATTGCGGCGCACCGACAGGCCTTGGTAGGACTGTTTCACATGGCGCAGGGAAAACAACTCGGCCGTACTGCGCAGCGCAGCGAAGCGCTGGCGCAGCAGGGCGCTGGAATCGAACATGCGGGAACCTCCGTGTGCGCGGTGGCTCCCCCTAGAACCACCCCTCGTGCATGCCCAGGCAGGTATCGTCGCGGGCCTCGAGCAATGCGAGGTCATTATGGCAGCCCGGCACTTCCCAGGTCAGGAAATAACGCGCGGCCTGCAATTTGCCCAGATAAAAGTCACGGTCCGCCTGATGGCCGTTGAGCAGTCCGATCTCGGCGTGGATCGCCTGTTCCAGCCAACGCCAACCGATCACGCAATGGCCGAAGGCCTTGAGGTACAGCGCCGAGTTGGCCAGCGCGGCACTGATCTTGCCTCGCGCCAGGTCGCCCAGCAGGGCCAGGGTGACGGCCTGCAGCCGATTGACCAGTTGCTCGAGCGGCACGCGCAGGGCGTCAAGGCGTGGGTGGTGGCTGGCGCGCTCGCCGGTGGTGGCGATCAGGCGAATCAACTGCTTGAGCCCGGCACCGCCGTTCTGCGCCAATTTACGCCCCAGCAGGTCGAGCGACTGAATGCCATGGGTGCCCTCATGGATCGGGTTCAGGCGGTTGTCGCGGTAGTACTGCTCCACTGGATATTCGCGGGTATAGCCATGGCCGCCGAGGATCTGGATCGCCAGTTCATTGGCTTTGAGACAAAACTCCGACGGCCAGGATTTGACGATGGGCGTGAGCAGGTCGAGCAGCTCCTGGGCCTGGCGTCGGCCCTCTTCGCTGGGCGCGGTGTGGGTGTCGTCGAACAGCCGCGCCGCGTACAGGCCCAGGTCGAAGGCGCCTTCGACATAGGCTTTTTGCGCCAGCAGCATGCGCTTCACATCGCTGTGGGCGATGATCGGCACCGCCGGGCTGTGCGGATCCTTGTTGTCCGGCAGCCGGCCCTGCGGCCGTTGACGGGCGTATTCCAGGGAGTACAGGTAGCCGGCATAGCCGAGCATCACCGCGCCCATGCCGACCCCGATGCGCGCCTCGTTCATCATCTGGAACATGCAGGCCAGACCCTGGTGCGGCTGGCCGATCAGGTAGCCGACACACTCGCCGTTGTCGCCGAAATTCAGCGCGGTGGAGGTGGTACCGCGCCAGCCCATCTTGTGGAACAGCCCGGCCAACGCCACATCGTTGCGCGGCCCGAGGCTGCCGTCCTGGTTGACCAGGTACTTAGGCACGATGAACAGCGAGATACCCTTCACCCCGGCAGGCGCATCCGGCAGTTTGGCCAGGACCATGTGCACGATGTTCTCTGAAAGCTCATGGTCGCCGCCAGAAATGAAGATCTTGTTGCCCTTGATCCGGTAGCTGCCGTCAGCAGCAGGCTCGGCGCGGGTGCGGATATCGGCCAGTGAAGAACCGGCATGCGGCTCGGTCAGCGCCATGGTGCCGAAGTAGCGGCCATCGATCATCGGCTGCAAGAACAGGCGTTTGTGCTGTTCGGTGCCAAAACTCTCGATCAGGTTGGCCGCACCCATGGTCAGGAACGGATAGGCCGTGGTGCCAGCGTTGGCCGCCTGGAAATGTGCGAAGCAGGCCTGCGAGACCAGGCTCGGCAGCTGCATGCCGCCCACCTCGAAATCGCGGTTGGCATTGAGAAAGCCCGCTTGGAGGAAGGCGTCGACCGCCGGCTTGACCTCCGGGATCAGTTCGGCGCGCCCGTCGACATAACGCGGCTCGTGCTCATCGCCCTTGCGGTTGTGCGGCGCGAAGTACTTTTCGGCGATGGTGCGCGCCGTGGTCAGCGCTGCATCGAAAGTCTCGCGGCTGTGCTCGGCGAAGCGCGGACGCTGGGTCAGGGCTTGGGCGTCGAGCACTTCGTAGAGTTCGAAGGCGAGGTTGCGGGAGCTGAGCAGGGTCTCGGGCATGGGCGTGGTCCTTGTGCGGGCTGGTAACGAGTTTAGGACCAGGACTGAGGTGCAGGACAGGTTTATAGGTGTGGGTGATATGAGGTCAAAAGACCCGCTGAGACATACTGCAAATTAGAAAAGGACATTTCCTACGAAATTATGAGATGCAGCGCTGCGGCGTTGTGGAGCTGAATGCGGTAGTTGTTGGGGCATTCAATAGGGAGGTCCGGCAATGGAAAGGCTAGTTCGGTGGGATAACGTTTCGAATGAGGAGCTGCGTAAAGCGGAAAATCCTTTTTTTGCGACCACAATTGTTCGTAGGCACCTTCAGAGCAGAGGATATATACAGGACCTAGCCGGCCTAGCAGATCTTTTACGCTCATGCAGTCTGTACCGCTCTAGAGCGCTTACAGGAGATGAGATTGAAATAGTGCTTCGGGCAGTCGAATCAGGTGAGTGGCTGCTATTGAAGAAAAAGCCGTTTTCCCCTGTTGAACCTGCGAAGCTCTGGTATTCGAAAAGCTGCAAATCAAAGACTGAAAGTGAGAGTCTCGGGTTTGGTGGTTTTTATACGAGTGGCCCGGGTAAATGGAAAACAGTCACTATTAAAATAAATAAAGTAGCCTCTGGAGTCGCATTTTTAGCTAACAACTTGACGTCGCGGTGGGATGAAGGGCGAGTTTTCTTGTCGTCTGGAAGTGACTTCGCGAATACTTCGCGAACGGTAACTCAGCGTTGGGTTCCTTTTAGTTTAGAAACGCGTGAATTTGCTGGATCATCTGCGGTTCACCGATATGGAACGGTGAGAGAGATTACACAGTATTACGTGCGGGGTGACGACCCTTGGGATATATCCGGGATGGCCTGGCACTGGCGACCGGTTGTGGCCAATGAAGTTTACGAGTTCAAAGAAGGGGGCGCTGAGTGATGCCGGTCACCCATCCTGGGCGTGTTGTTCAACTAATCTGGAGCGGTCTGGACGCGTTTTACATTTGTTTTGTAGTGATCACTAACCTCAATCGAGGTGCCATACCGTTTTGGTCCGATCTCAGGGCGGCCTTAATCAATATGCAGAACTGGGGAGGAGAGCTGGAGTTTTTGATATGGCTAGGTTGGGGTTTACAGCTATCCATGATCTTAAGTTGTATTTTGCTCTGCCTGGGTTGGAAGTCTGGGATTTATTTGTCGATGGCTCAAATTCCACTTCGATTGATATTCGTGATTCCCTCGGTGTCCATAATGCTCTTGATGACCGGTTTTAGCCCATGGCTTTGGCTTTGCTTGTGCCTTATTTCCGAGATTGTAAAAGCCAGGAGCCTTTGGTGGTTGTACCGCACTAAGAGGGGGGTGCGGCACCGCGGATAAAACCACACCCACAAAAAAGGAGAGCCGAAGCTCTCCTTTTCATTTACCTCAGCCCTATCAGCCGATGGTCATCAAGCTAGCGTTACCACCCGCCGCAGCGGTGTTGACGCTCACCGCGCGCTCGATCACCAAGCGCTCCAAGGCAATCTGATGATCGCCGCTGGACAGCCCGTGCACACCAACGATCGCACCGGCGCGCTTGGCTACCTGCTCGCACACCGCGCGCAGTTGATCCGAGTCGCCATGGTGAATGACTGCATCGAACGCAACTTCGTCCTTGTTCCAATCGGCAACCAGCTTGACCTTGGCTTGCAGTTCCTTCGGCAGGCGAGCACGCAGGCTCTTCGCCGGCTCGCCGTCCTGGAACACTGCCGAGCTACCCACGGCCAATACCGCGGCCAGCTGAGCGAGCAAGTCTGCCTCGTTGTCAGCCAGGCACAGCACGTGCTCGCGCGGCAGGATGGTGTAGCTGTTGCGCTCGCCGGTCGGGCCTGGCAGCAGGCGGCTGATGCCACTCTGCGACTGGGCGGCGAACTGCTCGCACAGGCTCGACAGCTCGGCCTGTTGGTTGCTCTCGGCCCAGGCCTTGAGGGCGTGCAGTGGCTTGATCAGTTGATCGCGCAGGACGCTATCGGCCTTGGCTTCGCCATCGGCACGCTGGAAGTGACGGGCCACGGCGTCGGCCGGGCGAGTCGATAGCAGGCGGTACAGGTACAGCGGGCCGCCCGCTTTCGGACCGGTGCCGGACAGGCCTTCACCACCGAATGGCTGCACGCCGACCACCGCGCCGACGATGTTGCGGTTGACGTACATGTTGCCGGCGTTGACGTTATCCACAACCTTGGCGATGGTCTCGTCGATGCGGGTGTGCACGCCGAGGGTCAGGCCGTAGCCGGAAGCGTTGATCTGCTCGATCAGCTGGTCGAGGTTGCGGCGGTTGTAGCGCACCACGTGCAGCACTGGGCCGAAGATCTCGCGCTTGAGCTCGTCGAAGCTTTCCAGCTCGATCAGGGTCGGCATGACGAAGGTGCCGCGCTTGCACTCGGCGGCATCGGCGATGGCCACCTGGTAAACGGTGCGGCCTTTTTCGCGCATGCCTTGGATGTGCTTCTCGATACCTGCCTTGGCTTCAGCATCGATCACCGGGCCAATGTCCACGGAGAGGCGCTCTGGGTTGCCTTGGCGGCTCTGCGCCATGGCGCCCTTGAGCATTTCGATCACGCGGTCGGCGGAGTCTTCCTGCAGGCACAGTACGCGCAGCGCCGAGCAACGCTGGCCGGCGCTGTCGAAGGCCGAGGAAACCACGTCGATCACCACCTGTTCGGTCAGCGCCGAGGAGTCGACGATCATCGCGTTCTGGCCACCGGTTTCGGCGATCAGCGGGATCGGCCGACCTTGGGCATCCAGGCGACCGGCGATGTTGCGTTGCAGCAGGCGGGCCACTTCGGTGGAGCCGGTGAACATCACGCCTTTGACCCGCTCATCACCGACCAGGCGGGCACCGACGGTTTCGCCGCGGCCTGGCAGCAGTTGCAGGACGCCTTCCGGGATACCGGCTTCGAGCAGCAGGCGCACGGCCTGGGCGGCGACCAGTGGTGTTTGCTCGGCAGGCTTGGCCAGCACCGGGTTGCCTGCGGCCAGGGCTGCGGCGACTTGGCCGCTGAAGATGGCCAGGGGGAAGTTCCACGGGCTGATGCACACCACGGGGCCCAGTGGGCGGTGGGCGTCGTTGCTGAAATCGTTGCGTGCCTGCACCGCGTAGTAGCGCAGGAAGTCGACGGCTTCGCGCACTTCGGCGATGGCGTTGGCGTAGGTCTTGCCCGCTTCGCGGACCAGCAGGCCCATCAGCGGCTGGATCTCGGCTTCCATCAGGTCGGCGCTGCGCTCAAGGATGGCGGCGCGCTCGGCTGGCGGCGTGGCCTGCCAGATCGGTGCGGCATTCAGTGCGCACTGGATGGCATTGTCGACATCAGCGACGGTCGCTTCCTGCACGTGGCCAACCACGTCACGGTGATCGGACGGGTTGAGTACCGGTGCCGCCGCTTCCTGGCTGCTGGCGCAACCCAGCAGAGGGGCCGCTTTCCAGTCGTTGTGAGCGGTCGCCAGCAGGGCGCAGGACAGCGATGCCAGGCGATGTTCGTTAGCCAGGTCGATGCCGGCCGAGTTGGCCCGCTCGCTGCCATACAGGTCACGCGGCAGCGGAATGCGTGGGTGTGGCAGGCCGATGCTGCCTTCCTGGGTGGCCATCTGCTCGATGCTGGCGACCGGGTCGGCGACCAGCTCTTGAATCGAGATCGAGTGATCGGCGATGCGGTTGACGAACGACGTGTTGGCGCCGTTTTCCAGCAGGCGGCGGACCAGGTAGGCCAGCAGCGTCTCGTGGGTGCCGACCGGGGCGTAGACGCGGCACGGACGGTTGAGCTTGCCTTCGGAGACTTTGCCTACCACTTGCTCATACAGCGGCTCGCCCATGCCGTGCAGGCACTGGAACTCGTACTGGCCCGGGTAGTAGTTCTGCCCGGCGATATGGTAGATGGCCGACAGGGTGTGGGCGTTGTGGGTGGCGAACTGCGGGTAGATCGCTTCGGGTACCGACAGCAGCTTGCGGGCGCAGGCGATATAGGAGACGTCGGTGTACACCTTGCGGGTGTAAACGGGGTAGCCTTCCAGGCCTTCGACCTGGGCGCGCTTGATCTCGCTGTCCCAGTAGGCACCCTTGACCAGGCGGATCATCAGGCGGTGACGACTGCGCTTGGCCAGGTCGATGACCGAGTCGATGACATACGGGCAGCGCTTCTGGTAAGCCTGGATGACGAAGCCGATGCCGTTCCAGCCCGCCAGCGAAGGCTCGAAGCACAGGCGCTCGAGCAGGTCCAGCGACAGCTCCAGGCGATCGGCCTCTTCGGCGTCGATGTTGAGGCCGATGTCGTATTGCTTGGCCAGCAAGGTCAGCGACAGCAGGCGCGGGTACAGCTCGTCCATCACGCGCTCGTACTGGGCGCGGCTGTAGCGCGGGTGCAGGGCCGAGAGCTTGATCGAGATGCCCGGGCCTTCATAGATGCCGCGACCGTGCGAGGCTTTGCCGATCGAGTGGATCGCTTGCTCGTAGGAGGCCAGGTATTTCTGCGCGTCGTGCTCGGTCAGTGCGGCTTCGCCGAGCATGTCGTAGGAATAACGGAAGCCTTTCGATTCGAAGCGGCTGGCGTTGGCCAGGGCTTCGGCGATGGTCTCGCCGGTGACGAACTGCTCGCCCATCAGGCGCATGGCCATGTCGACGCCCTTGCGGATCATCGGCTCGCCGCTCTTGCCGATGATGCGGGTGAGCGAGGAGGTCAGGCCGGATTCGTTGTGGGTGGAGACCAGCTTGCCGGTCAGCAGCAGGCCCCAGGTCGCGGCGTTGACGAACAGCGATGGGCTGTTGCCCAGGTGCGGTTGCCAGTTGCCGGTGCTGATCTTGTCGCGGATCAGCGCGTCACGGGTGCCCTTGTCGGGGATGCGCAGCAGTGCTTCGGCCAGGCACATCAGTGCCACGCCTTCCTGGGACGACAGCGAGAACTCTTGCAGCAGGCCCTGGACGATACCGGCACGGCCGCTGGCGCTCTTCTGGTTACGCAGTTTTTCGGCGATGCCGGAGGCCAGTTTGTTGGTGGCTTCGGCTTGAGCGCTGGACAGGCGCGCCTGCTCCAGCAGCATTGGCACCATTTCTTGCTCAGGGCGGCGGTAGGCGGCGGTGATCGCCGAACGCAGTACCGACTGCGGCAGAATGCTTTCGGCAAATTCGAGGAAGCACTGGTGGCTGTGCTCGGGCTGAACTTCGCCGGCGTCGTCGGAAAGGTTGCTGGCATGACCGTTGAGTTCGGTCAGGGTGGCACCACCCTCGAGCTTCTCCAGGTAATTGAAGATCGCTTGCTTGATCAACCAATGCGGCGTGCGGTCGATGGACTGCGCAGCTGCTTTGAGTCGCTCACGGGTAGGGTCGTCGAGTTTGACCCCCAGGGTGGTCGTCGCCATTTCTTATCCTCATTATTGCCACGGGCGTGGCCTAAGCTGGCGCCAAGATTAGCTGTAGGACAATCCGGGTGCAACCGGGTGCAACCCGATTTTTTGTAGGATCAGGTGCAACTCGTCTGACGACAAATCCTACACAGCAAGAATGGTCATACGAGGTGCGTTTTCTTCTGAAAAACGCTGTGTTTGCTCCAAAAAGGAGCAAAAAACACGCTTTAGGCGAAATTGCATTACGGGGTGCAACTTGCAAATGAAAAATGGTTGCACCCGCTTCATGTTGTTGCATAGGATGCGCCGCCTGGGTGCAACCGCCTTATCCGGTGGTCGCAAGAGATAAAAACAAACGCCAGGGCACAACCATGGGCAATCCAATCACGATCACTTTCGTGATCTACATCGCGGCAATGGTGCTGATCGGCTTCGCGGCCTATCGCTCCACCAACAACCTCTCCGACTACATCCTCGGTGGACGTAGTCTTGGCAGCGTGGTGACCGCGCTCTCAGCTGGCGCTTCGGACATGAGCGGCTGGCTGCTGATGGGCCTGCCGGGCGCCATCTACATGTCGGGCCTTTCCGAGGCCTGGATCGCCATCGGCCTGACCGTCGGTGCCTACCTGAACTGGCTGTTCGTCGCTGGCCGTCTGCGTGTGCAGACCGAGCACAACGGTGACGCGCTGACCCTGCCGGACTACTTCGCCAGCCGCTTCGAAGACAACAGCGGGCTGCTGCGGATCATCTCGGCGATCGTCATCCTGGTGTTCTTCACCATCTATTGCGCCTCCGGCATCGTGGCCGGCGCACGCCTGTTCGAAAGCACCTTCGGCATGTCGTACGAAACCGCCCTGTGGGCCGGTGCTGCGGCAACCATCGCCTACACCTTCGTCGGTGGCTTCCTGGCGGTGAGCTGGACCGACACCGTGCAGGCCTCGCTGATGATCTTCGCGCTGATCCTTACGCCGATCATCGTGCTGATCTCCACCGGCGGCGTCGACACCACTTTCCTCGCCATCGAGGCGCAGAACCCGGCGAACTTCGACATGTTCAAGGGCGCGACCTTCATCGGCATCATCTCGCTGATGGGCTGGGGCCTGGGCTACTTCGGCCAGCCGCACATCCTGGCGCGCTTCATGGCGGCTGATTCGGTCAAGTCGATCGCCAACGCCCGCCGCATCTCCATGACCTGGATGATCCTGTGCCTGGCCGGTACCTGCGCCGTGGGCTTCTTCGGTATCGCGTACTTCTCGGCCAACCCTGAGCTGGCCGGTCCGGTCACCGAGAACCACGAGCGGGTATTCATCGAGCTGGCGAAGATTCTGTTCAACCCGTGGGTTGCCGGTGTGCTGCTGTCGGCCATCCTGGCGGCGGTGATGAGTACCTTGAGCTGCCAGCTGCTGGTGTGCTCCAGCGCCCTGACCGAAGACTTCTACAAGACCTTCCTGCGCAAGAACGCTTCGCAGGTCGAGCTGGTCTGGGTCGGTCGCCTGATGGTGCTGGCTGTGGCGCTGATCGCCATTGCCCTGGCTGCCAACCCGGATAACCGCGTACTTGGCCTGGTGGCTTATGCCTGGGCGGGCTTCGGTGCTGCGTTTGGTCCGGTGGTGCTGATCTCGGTACTGTGGAAAGGCATGACCCGCAACGGCGCCCTGGCCGGTATCGTCATCGGTGCGCTGACCGTGATCTTCTGGAAACAGCTGGATACCGGTCTGTACGAGATCATCCCAGGCTTCCTGTTCGCCACCATCGCAATCTTCGTGGTGAGCAAGCTGGGTAGCCCATCGAGCAGCATGGTTTCGCGCTTCGAGAAGGCCGACCAGGCTTACCATATCGGTAAGTGATGCGGGTTTGATCGCTGTCTGAAAGGCCCGCACCTGTTCCAGGTGCGGGTTTTTTATTGGCTTGGGTTTGGCCTCATCGCGGGGCAGGCCCGCTCCCTGGTAGTTGCTTCATGGCGGCAGCGGGCAGCCGCTGATCACCGTCAGGCCTGACTCCTCAGGCGCGACAAGGTAAACTTGCCGGCCTTGCAGGAGTTGCCATGAACTATCGTCACGCCTTCCACGCCGGCAACCACGCCGACGTCCTCAAACACATCGTGCTGACCCGCCTCATCGCCCTGATGTCGCGCAAGCAGCAGCCGTTCGCCTACATCGATACCCACGCCGGTCTCGGCCTGTACGACTTGCAGGGCGATCAGGCGACGCGCACCGGTGAATACCTGGAAGGTGTCGCGCGCTTGTGGAACCGCGATGATCTGCCGGCGAGCACGGCCGACTACCTGCGTGTCATCAAGCGTCTGAACCAGGATGGCGAGCTGCGCTACTACCCAGGCTCGCCAGAACTGGCTCGCCGGCTGATGCGTCAGCAGGATCGCGCGTTGCTCAATGAGAAGCACCCCGAAGACGGTCCGCTGCTCAAAGAGAACATGAAGAAAGACCCACGGGTCACGGTTCACCTGGGCGAAGGCTGGCATGTGCCGCGGGCGCTGCTGCCGGTCCAGGAAAAGCGCGCGATCATGCTGATCGACCCGCCGTTTGAGCAGGCTGACGAGCTCAAGCGCTGCACCGTGGCCATGAAAGAGGCGATTGGCCGCATGCGCCAGACGGTCGCGGCCATCTGGTACCCGATCAAGGATCAGCGTTCGCTGACCCGCTTCTATCAGGACCTGACCAGCACCGGCGCGCCGAAACTGCTGCGCGTCGAGCTCTATGTCCATCACCAGGACAGCCCGCAGGGCTTGAACGGCTCGGGCCTGGCCATCGCCAACCCGCCGTGGGGCCTGGAAGAAGAGCTCAACGAGCTGCTGCCGTGGCTGGCCAAGGAGCTGGCGCAGACTGCTGGCAGCTTCCGCATGGACTGGCTGATCGCCGAGTAAAGCGCTCTGCATATCCCGTGGGAGCGGGCTTGCCCCGCGATGGTGTCAGCAGATCCACCACCATCGCGGGGCAAGCCCGCTCCCACGCCATCGCGCCGGGCCATCTTTGCGTTATAATCCCGCCCTTTAGCCGTCCTCCGCCCACGAGGCCGATGGCGCATCTCTACCGAATGAAGAGGCTAGACCCTTGGCATTGACGATTCTTGGCCTGTCCGGCGCCCTTAGCCATGACCCTTCCGCGGCCCTGTACATCGACGGCAAGCTGATTGCCGCCGCCGAAGAAGAGCGCTTCGTGCGTGACAAGCATGCGAAGAACCGCATGCCCTACGAATCGGCGAAGTTCTGCCTGGAGCAGGCCGGCATCAAGCCGTCGGACGTCGATGTGGTAGCCATTCCCTTCGCCCCGATCAGCCTGTTCGGCAAGGCTCGCTGGCACTACGCCAAGCGCTACTGGTACGCCCCGGACCGCGCCCTCGACGCGATCCTGATGGGCAACCGTCGCTACAAGCGCTACCGCAAGAAGATCGTCTGGTGCCTGGAGCAACTGGGCTTCGATCCGAAGAAGATCAAGATCGAGCCGGTCGAGCACCACCTGGCTCACGCCTCCAGTGCTTACCACTGCTCGGGCTTCAAGGAAAAAACCGCGATCCTCGGCATCGACGGCAAGGGTGAGTACGCCACCACCTTCTTTGGCTATGGCGAAAACGGCAAGATCCACAAGATCAAGGAGTTCTTCGATCCAGACTCGCTGGGCGGCCTGTACGGCGCGATCACCGAGTTCCTCGGTTTCGAAATGCTCGATGGCGAGTTCAAAGTCATGGGCATGGCGCCGTACGGCGATGCCAGCAAGTACGACTTCTCGCGCCTGGCCAGCTTCGAAAACGGCGAACTGGTGATCAACACCGAGTACGCCAACGTCATCGGCCTGCGCCGCTATAAAGAGAAGGGCAAGGGCTTTTACTTCTCGCCGAAACTGATCGAGTGGCTGGGGCCCAAGCGCGAAGGCGATATCGCCGACGAGCCGTACATCCACTACGCGGCCAGCATGCAGGCGCTGTTCGAGAAGCTCGCCCTGCAGATGATCGATCATTATCTGGGCGACACCCTCAAGGAAACCGGCAAGCTGGCCTTCGCGGGCGGCTGCGCGCTGAACGTCAAGCTCAACCAGAAGATCATCGCCCGTTCCGACGTCAAGGAGCTGTTCGTCCAGCCAGCCTCCGGTGACGCCGGTACTGCCGTGGGCGCTGCTGCCTACGTGTCGCATGCCCGTGGTGTGCCGGTCGAGAAGATGGAACACGTCTACCTCGGCCCTGCGTACTCCAACGAGGACGTGATCGCGGCCTGTGCCCGTCACCCGAGCCAGCCGAAATGGCGCAAGCTCGACAACATGCCGCAGCAAATCGCCAAGATCATGGTCGACGGCAACCCGGTGGCCTGGTTCCAGGGCCGTATGGAGTTTGGTCCGCGGGCGCTGGGTGGTCGTTCGATCATCGGCTGTCCGAGTGTGGAAGGCGTGGCCGACCGCATCAACCACCAGATCAAGTTCCGCGAGCGCTGGAGGCCTTTCTGCCCGTCGATGCTCGACACCGTCGCGCCGCAGATGATCAAGGTCGATCACCCGGCGCCGTTCATGACCTTCACCTTCGAAGTGGCTGAAGAGTGGAAAACCCGTGTGCCAGAAGTGGTCCACGAAGACGGCACCTCGCGCGCCCAGGTGCTCAAGCGCGAGTACAACCCGCGCTACTACGACATGATGAAGGCGCTTGAAGACCTGACCGGTAACGGCGTGTCGCTCAACACGTCGCTCAATCGTCGTGGCGAGCCGATGATCTGCTCGCCGACCGATGCCCTGAACATGTTCTTCGGCTCGGACCTGCAGTACCTGATCATGGAAGACATTCTGGTCGTCAAGGATGGCGCCGCGCCTTATGACCAGCCGCTCTGAACCGCGCGTCCTGCAGTTCTGCCATGGCTATGACGGGCCTTTCCTGGATTGTGCCCGTCAGTACGCCAGCCTGTTCCAGGGCAGCGGTTATCAGGTGACCACGGTGTTCCTCACCGGCAAGGCCGACCCGCAGGTGGCGGCCGGCTGTGCGTCGGATGAGGTGCTGTTTCTGGAGTTCAGCTCCAAGGCCGTACGCGGCCTGAAGCTGGGCGCCATTGCTGCTTTGCGCAAAATTGCCGCCGAGCGCAACTTCAGTTTCTGCATCGCCCATCGCTTCAAGCCGATCTACGTCGCCTTGCTCGGCACCAAGCTGCCGGTGATCGGCGTGCACCACGCCTTCGGCGACTACCAGCGCAAAGGCCGCCGACTGTTCGCCAATCTGTTCAATAAGCGCCTGAGCCTGCTCGGGGTTTCCGATGCAGTGCGCGATGACATGCGCCGCTGCCTGCCGAACTGGCCGGCCGAGCGGATCCAGACCCTCTACAACCGCATCGATGTCGAAGGCTTGCGCGCCAGCCTGGTCGCTCGGGAGGCAGCGCGCAGTGCGCTTGGTTTGGACCCGCAGGCGTGGATTGTCGGTAACGTCGGTCGCCTGCACCCGGACAAGGACCAAGCGACCCTGCTCAAGGGCTTCGCCCAGGCGCTACCGGAGCTGCCCGCTGGCGCACGCCTGGCGGTGCTCGGCAGCGGGCGCCTGGAAGACCAGCTCAAGGCCTTGGCCGCCGAGCTTGGCATTGCCGCTCAGGTCGATTTTCTGGGGCAGGTGCCGGACGCTCGGCGCTACTTCCAGGCATTCGACGTGTTTGCCCTGAGCTCCGACCATGAGCCGTTCGGCATGGTCCTGCTCGAAGCGATGGTCGCTGGTGTGCCGCTGCTGGCCACCGCCTGCGGCGGCGCGCGTGAAGTGGTCGAAGGCGTGGGGGTGTTGTTCGCGCTCGGCGATGCCGGGCAGTTGGCCCAGGGCCTGAAGCACATGGCCGGGCTGGATGCCGAGCAGCGCCAGGCGTGTGCCGCGCACATGCTGCAACGCCTGCACGAGCGCTTCAGCGACCAGGCGGTACGCGACACCTTCTGGCAACTGCCGCAGGTGCGGGCGTTGGCGGTGCAGCCGTGATGCTCAATCATATCCGCGCGCTGCGTGAACGCGGTTGGCAGGCCATCGACGCATCGGCCTACGCCGACGCCTGGCAACGCTTCGGCGGCAGCGTGGCGACTCACCCCTTGGTGATCGAACAACTGGCGGACCTGGCGCAGATCCCTGTGCGTTATCTGGGCTGGCAGCACAACGGTGAGCTCAAAGCGGCGATTCCTACCTGGGGGCGGCATCTGGCCTTGTCCAAGGACGTGCTCAAGCGTCAAGGCAAGAAAGGCCTGTTCGACCTGGGTAACGCCGAGCTGATCCTGCCGGCGGCCGCTGATGCCGGCGCGCCGTTGCGCCATGCTGGGCGCTATCTGTCTGAGCTGAACCAGGGCCGCTTTACCGGCCTCAAGGCTCAAGCCGAGCAGTTGGCGATGGCCCGCGCCCATGAAGACTTGTCGAAGAAGTTTCGCTACAACCAGCGCCGTGAGTTGCGTCTGCTGGAAGAGGCGGGCGGCGTGGTGCGGCCGATCAGCGACTTCAGCGCCACTGAAATCGCCGCCATGTACTGCGACCTGTTTCAGCGTCGCTGGGGTTTTCCGGCCACTGGTGCCGAGCGCATGGCCGAAGTGCTGGAGCGGCTGCGCGAGCTGCTGATCGGTTCGGTGCTGCTGCTCGACGGCGCACCGATTGCGATCCAGCTGGTGTACCGCGTCGAAGCGCCAGAATGGATCAGCGTCGAATACGTCAACGGTGGGGTAGACCCCGAAACCAAGGCGTTCAGCCCGGGTAGCGTGCTGAGCTTCCTCAACACCCAGGCCGCTTGGGAAGATGCCCGGGCGCGCAACAAGCCGCTGCGGTTCTCTTTCGGTCGTGCTGACCGCGAGTACAAGGATCGTTGGTGCACCTCTGTGCCGGTCTATCAGGTATGAGCCGCAAGCAGCAGTTGCTCAAACGCCACCGGCGCCTCAAGCGCCTAGGTCTCCTGGCAGGTTTGCTCCTGTTGCTGGTGTTGGGCGTTGTCAGCTGGTGGTGGTTGCCGCTGCTGCTGTTGCCGTTGATCTGGTCGGCCCATGAAGCCTGGTTTGCCGATCACCTGTTCTATTCGCCGGGTGAGGACTACCAGTATCGCTTTGGCGAGCAGACCCGCGAGGCCGCGGCGAGCCTGAGCGATGGGCTGCTGGCGACGGATGCGCAATTGGCCGGCGATGAAACCCTGGTCCTGGAAATCCGGGTCAAGAGCGGCTGGCTCGGTCGCTTCGTCGATCCGCGGGTCGAGCTGCTCGATGGCGAGCAGGTCGATCAGCAAACCTTCGAACGTGGCGCCGATGGCCTGCGTTTTCTCAATCTGACCGGCCTGGGCGGCGCCTTGAGCGCTGGTCGCCTGCGGCTGCGCGGCCGCTACTGCCGCTTGCTAGGCGCGCCGCGCCTGTGGATAACCCCGCACAGCGAGTTGCGCCGTCGCCGCATCATGGTCATCGCACCGCATGCCGACGATGCCGAGCTGGCCGCCTATGGGCTCTACAGCCAGGCCGATGAAGCCTGGGTGGTGACCCTGACCGCTGGCGAGATCGAAGCCGAACATTATCAGCACATGGGCCTGGCCAAGGCCGAGGCCGCGCGCCTGAAAGGGCGCCTGCGTGCTTGGGACAGCATTGCCGTGCCGCGTTGGGCTGGGGTGCCGGAGTCGCGCTGCGTGCAGTTGGGTTACTTCTGCCTGCAGTTGCCGACCATGCAAGCCGCGCCAGATCAGCCTGCCGCCTCGCGTGAAGCCGACATGGCCGACATCCGCCCCTTCCGCTGCTTCAACCCTTTCCCGCTGCCGGCCGACGCCGACGGCGAGCCGACTTGGAACAATCTGTTGGCTGACCTGCGGGCGCTGCTGGAAATGGCCAAGCCAGAAATCCTGGTAATGCCGCATCCAACCCTCGACCCCCATCCCGATCACCTCTGCGCCCAGGCCGCGGTACTCGAGGCGTTGCAGGGCATAGCTTGGCAGCCCAGCACGTTGCTGTGCTACGCCAACCACCTGCATGACAACGACCGCTGGCCGATGGGCGACAGCGGCGATGGCGTGGCCTTGCCGCCGCAGTTGAGCGCTGAACAGGCGTGGGCGCCATGTAGCCTGCCGCTTGATCTGCCTACCCAGCGCGACAAGGCAATGGCCCTGGGCATGATGCACGACCTGCAGCCGCCAGCGCCGTTCAAGCGCCGCCTGCGTCGGTTGCTCCAGCGCTATCTGGCCGGGCGCCAGCCATCGCCCTATGGCGAGAACGAGTTTTTCCGTAAGGCGGTGCGCCGTCATGAGCTGTTCTGGCGCCGAGAACTGTAGACCCTGACCTATGATTGATCGCGATGGCGTAGAGAGCCCAAGGAACGCAATGAAAGTCCTATTTCTGGTGCAGAAGGAACAGCGGGCGATCCTTGACCGCCTCTACGACGGTGTTGCCGCCAACTGCGAGTGCGACCTGCGCTGGCTGAGCAGCGACGATCAACGCAACCTGCGCCGCTACTTCAAGCGCGAAGTGGACGTCGAGCGTTACGATCGCATCGTCTTCTTCCTGCGCTTCAAGCAGGAGATCCGCCAGGCCGCTTTCATTCGCACAGTGCCCAACCTGGTCATTCTTGAGCACGACGCCTACCAGAACTACATCCCCTGCAAGTACACCGGCAAGTTCAGCGAGCATTATCGCAAGCTGCCGTGGGCGCGGGTGATCAGTTCGGGCTTCATGGTCAGCGAGCGTCTGCGTCAGGAGGGCTTCGACGCGGTGTTCGTGCCCAAGGGCTATGACGAGCAGTTGCTGGTCGACCAAGGGCGAGCGCGCGATATCGAGTTGGCCTTCGTTGGTAGCACCAAAAGCGTCGCCTACAGTGGCCGCAAGGCGCTGCTCGATCAATTGGGCCAGGTCGAGAACCTGGTGGTCACTCGGACCAATTCGGGCGAGGACTACTGCAACACGCTCAACCGTATTCGTTTCTTCGTCAGTGCCGATGTCGGCATGGGCGAATACATGATCAAGAATTTCGAGGCGATGGCCTGTGGCTGCGTGTTGCTCGCCTTCGATCAAGGCGAAGCCGAGAACCGTGCTCTAGGCTTGCAGGACATGCACAACGTGGTGCTGTACGACAGCATCCCGACGTTGCAGGAAAAGCTCAAGGTGCTGCGTGCCGATCCGGCGCTGGCTGGGCAAATTGCCGTGAACGGACGTGAACTGGCCGTTTCACGCTTCAGCTTTGCCCAAGTTGGACGAGATATCGTCGAGCATATGCGCCCGCCGCTGCGCCCGCGCGCCCCTTTGTCCACCTGGCAGCGACTGCGCTTGAGCCTGGGGTTCTAAGTCGGCAGTGGGTTGTTCGCCAAGGGGGCGTCAATGTCGCGCCTCAAGATGTGTTTGAAATGGGAAACACTGTTTTTGTTTATTGATTCCGCTGTAACGGCAGGCTTTCTCGCACGCGCGGAGTCATGCGCATGAATATCGTCAACATGATGTGGGCCGGCGGCTCGCCCTACATGTCGATCCACAAGGTTCACCATCAGGTGCTGAGCCAGGCTGGGGCGCACGCGCATATCAGTAACTGGTTGCTACTTGGCGGCGAACTGAGCTGCGGTATTGGTAGCACGCGCCAGTGGAACATGCCGCAGCGCGCGCTCAAGGGCCGTCATGCCTGGCGCTTGCTGGTGCCTTTTTTGCGCCGGCGGCTGCGCCGAGCATTGCTGGCTGCCCAGGCCGATGTGCTGTTGCTCGATGGGGTCGGGGTCGCCCGACTGGTGCTGCCGCTGCTGCAGCAATTGCCGGGCGTGCGGGCGGCGATCCTGTTTCATGGCGAAACTCGCCTGAGCCGCGCCGATGTTCAGCTGTTGCTGAGTGTCCCGCTCGATCGGCTGGATATTGCAGCGGTATCGCAGACCTTGGCCCAGTCGCTTGAGCAAGATCTTGGCCGCCCCGTGCGAACGTTGCGCATGGCCCTGGATCCTGCGGCATTCTCTGCCAGCTTGCTGACCCAGGATCAGGCCCGCCAGGCCCTGGGCTTGCCGCAACAAGGGCAGATTTTCGGCGCGGTGGGTCGCCTGGTAGCCAGCAAAGGCTTCGAGGTACTGCTCGAGGCGTTCGCCAAGGCCCATGCCGGCCAGCCCGATCTGCACCTGGCGATACTGGGCGAGGGCCCGCTGCGGGCCAGTCTTCAGGCAAGAATCGAGGCGCTGGGGCTGTCAGCCAATGTTTGGCTGTGCGGCCACCGGGAAAGCCTGCATCAGCTGTATCGCGCCTTTGACTGGCTGCTGGTGCCCTCGCGCGCCGAGGGCTTGGGCCTGGTGGTGCAGGAAGCGGTGATGGCCGATGTGCCGGTGGTGTGCAGCGACCTTGCGGTGTTTCGCGAGCAGTTGGCTGAGGGGGGGTGCTACCTGCCGGTCGGGGATACCCAGGCCTGGGCCCAGGCAATCGCCCGCTGTGCACAGCTCGATGCTGCTGAGGTGGCGCTGCGCCAACGCCAGGCATTGGCGCCGGAGCAGGCCTGGCGGGCTTTCCAGCAAGGCTCGGCCGAGCTGCTGCGTGGCTCGGGCTCAGCCCGGTAGTAGGGCCGCCTCAAGCTCGGCGAGAGGGAAGCGGCTGGCGAGGTTTTCCCGTTCGATGTAACGCGCCATGTGCTGCACATTGCGCCGAACCATGCGTGACGACAGTGGGGCGCGCAGAAAACGCATGTCGGCCACATCGATCAGGCCAAGTTGCTGGTCAGGCGTTTCAACCACATTGCCCAGGTGCAGCGAGCGGAAGTAGATCCCCGAGCGGTGCAGCTGGCGAATCAGCTCGACCAGTCTTGGCAGGTAGCTGTCCCAGCTGAAGCCCGCTTCGCGTGACAACTGCAGCAAGGTGCGCCCTGGCAGCGGACGGTAGAGCACGGCGGTGCGCCCCGGCAGCTCGAGCTTGTGCTGGCTGATCACTTCGAGGGTGGGGATGCCCAATTGCGCCAGGCGCGCGGCATTGTCGACGAAGCGTTGCGAGTACGGCCGCAGCAGCGCAGATGAAATCAATCGCTTGCGACGAAAAACCTTGAGGATATTTCCATCCTCAAGCAGGTAGACTTTGGCGCCGTGGCTATCTGCCTCAAGCACCTGGGCGCCAAGTGTCAGCTGATCGAAGTCGACCTGGGAGAGCCGGGAGCATTGCATGGATAGGGCCTTGTCGTCTGGCAAGCAAAAATGACCGGCCATAATGCCGAAAAACAGGCAGCAGTACCATGATGGTGTTGCCCGATACTTTGGCAAGGAAACGCCTGTGTTAAAATTTGCGGTTCAACCTGAACAGTGAGCTCGATGATGGCCGAAACACCGCTACCTGCGGAGCACACCTCCAGCCTGAAAATCTATTTCCGGCTGTTGAGCTACGTGAAACCCTACATTGGCATTTTCATGCTGAGTATCGTGGGTTTCATAATCTTCGCCTCGACTCAGCCGATGCTGGCGGGGATTCTCAAGTATTTCGTCGATGGGTTGAGCAATCCGCAAGCGGTATTGTTCCCCAATGTCCCCTATCTGCGTGACCTGCAGCTGCTGCAGGCAGTGCCGCTGCTGATCATCCTGATCGCCGCGTGGCAAGGCCTGGGCTCGTTCCTGGGTAACTACTTCCTGGCCAAGGTCTCCTTGGGCCTGGTGCACGACTTGCGCGTTGAGTTGTTCAACAAGCTGCTGGTATTGCCCAACCGCTATTTCGACAACCACAACTCCGGTCACCTGATTTCCCGCATCACCTTCAACGTGACCATGGTCACCGGTGCCGCCACCGATGCGATCAAGGTGGTGATCCGCGAAGGTCTGACCGTGGTCTTCCTGTTCGCCTACTTGCTGTGGATGAACTGGAAACTGACCCTGGTAATGCTCGCCATCCTGCCGATCATCGCCGTGATGGTCAGCACCGCCAGCAAGAAATTCCGTAAGCAGAGCAAGAAGATCCAGGTGGCCATGGGCGACGTGACCCACGTTGCCTCCGAAACCATCCAGGGTTATCGCGTGGTGCGCAGCTTCGGCGGCGAGGCTTACGAGCAGCGCCGTTTTGGCGCCGCCAGCCAGAGCAACACCGACAAGCAGCTGCGCATGACCAAGACCGGCGCGCTGTACACGCCGATGCTGCAGTTGGTGATCTACAGCGCCATGGCTTCGCTGATGTTCCTGGTGCTGTTCCTGCGTGGCGATGCTTCGGCGGGTGACCTGGTCGCCTACATCACCGCCGCAGGCCTGCTGCCCAAGCCGATTCGCCAGCTGTCGGAAGTCAGCTCGACCATCCAGAAGGGCCTGGCCGGCGCCGAGAGCATCTTCGAGCAGTTGGACGAGAAGCCCGAGCAGGACACCGGCACCGTGGAAAAAGAGCGGGTCGACGGTCGCCTGGAAGTGCGCAACCTCAGCTTTACCTACCCAGGTACCGAGCGCGAGGTGCTCAGCGACATCAGCTTCACCGCAGAGCCTGGGCAGATGATTGCCCTGGTCGGTCGCTCCGGTAGCGGCAAGTCGACCCTGGCCGGGTTGATTCCGCGCTTCTACCACCACGACAAAGGGCAGATCCTGCTCGATGGCGTCGAGATCGAAGAGTACAAGCTGCGCAACCTGCGCCGGCACGTCGCCCAGGTGACCCAGCACGTCACCCTGTTCAACGACACCGTGGCCAACAACATCGCCTATGGCGACCTGGCTGGCGCACCGCGTGAGGCCATCGAAGCTGCCGCAGCCGATGCCTATGCCAAGGATTTCGTCGATCAGCTGCCCAAGGGCTTCGATACCCAGGTTGGCGAGAACGGCGTGCTGCTGTCCGGTGGCCAGCGCCAGCGCCTGGCGATCGCCAGGGCATTGCTTAAGAACGCACCTTTGTTGATTCTCGACGAGGCGACTTCGGCGCTTGATACCGAATCCGAGCGGCACATTCAGGCAGCCCTGGATCATGTGATGAAGGGCCGCACCACCCTGGTCATCGCCCACCGCCTGTCGACCATCGAGAAGGCCGACATGATCCTGGTAATGGACCAGGGCAAATTGGTCGAGCGCGGCACTCATGCCCAGTTGTTGCAGGCTAATGGCTATTATGCCCGCCTGCACGCCATGGGCCTGGACGAGCCAGAAAAGGTCGATATCACCTGAAACACTTCAATCGGGGCCATTAGCGGCCCCGATTGTCACTGCGATTGTCTGGTGCAGGTTGGCCGTAAAGCCATCGCCTACCCTGTGCTAATATCCTGCCCCTGTTAATTTTTCCATATGGGTTGCCCATGAAGTTGTCCATGCCGCGTTTCGATCAAGCCCCGGTATTGGTGGTCGGCGATGTCATGCTCGACCGCTACTGGCATGGCGGTACTTCACGTATTTCGCCGGAAGCGCCAGTGCCTGTGGTCAAGGTCGAACAGATCGAGGATCGCCCAGGCGGCGCGGCCAACGTCGCGCTGAACATCGCCGCGCTCGGCGCCCCGGCATCGCTGGTTGGCGTGACCGGCCAGGATGAAGCTGCCGATAGCCTGGCCAACAGCCTGCAAGCGGCGGGTGTGCGCTCGATCTTCCAGCGCATCGCCCACCAGCCGACCATCGTCAAGCTGCGGGTCATGAGCCGTCACCAGCAACTGCTGCGCATCGACTTCGAAGAACCGTTCGCCACCGACCCGCTGTCGCTGGGCGAAGAGGTCGATAACCTGCTCGACGGGGTCAAGGTGCTGGTCCTTTCCGACTACGGCAAAGGCGCCCTGAAGAACCACCAGAGCCTGGTCCAGGCCGCTCGTGCCAAGGGCATTCCGGTGTTGGCCGACCCCAAGGGCAAGGATTTCTCGATTTACCGTGGCGCCAGCTTGATCACGCCGAACCTGAGCGAGTTCGAGACCATCGTCGGCCGCTGCGTCGACGAGGCCGACCTGGTCGCCAAGGGCCTGCAACTGATGCAGGACTTGGAGCTGGGCGCGCTGCTGGTGACCCGTGGCGAGCATGGCATGACCCTCATACGCGCCGATCACCCGGCCCTGCACCTGCCTGCGCGAGCGCGTGAAGTGTTCGACGTTACCGGTGCCGGCGATACCGTCATCTCGACCCTGGCTGCTGCCATCGCCGCTGGCGAGGATCTGCCACATGCGGTGGCTCTGGCCAATCTGGCCGCCGGCATCGTGGTCGGCAAGCTGGGTACTGCGGCGATCAGTGCCCCGGAGCTGCGCCGTGCGATTCAGCGCGAGGAAGGCTCCGAGCGCGGCGTACTGAGTCTTGACCAGCTGTTGCTGGCGATTGACGACGCACGCGCGCACAACGAGAAGATCGTCTTCACCAACGGTTGCTTCGATATTCTCCATGCCGGTCACGTGACCTACCTGGAGCAGGCGCGGGCCCAGGGCGATCGTTTGATCGTGGCGGTCAACGATGATGCCTCGGTCAGCCGCCTGAAAGGGCCGGGTCGGCCGATCAACAGTGTCGACCGGCGCATGGCGGTACTGGCAGGCCTTGGCGCGGTGGACTGGGTGATCAGCTTCCCTGAGGGGACGCCTGAGAACCTGCTGAGCCAGGTCAAGCCGGATGTGCTGGTCAAGGGCGGCGACTATGGTATCGACCAGGTAGTCGGGGCCGATATCGTCAAAGGCTACGGCGGTACGGTGAAGGTGCTTGGCTTGGTGGAGAACAGCTCTACCACCGCCATCGTCGAGAAAATTCGCAAGAATTGAGTTGAGTCGATCGCGGGGCAAGCCCGCTCCCACGCCCCCACTCCACTGCCGAGAAAGACGTGGGGCGCGGGGTGGGAGCGGGCTTGCCCCGCGATGCATCTAGCTACTTTTGCAGGGTTGTCCTGGCTCGCTCCAGCAGCGCGCGCGCCTTACCGGTAAAGCGCTGCATCCGCGAATCCGGCTTGGGCTCCACCAGCCCCTGCTGCCTCACCCAATCCTTCCAGCGAATCCGCTCATCGCGCACCACCCAGCCTTCCTGCTGGGCAAAGCTCTCCGCCAGGTACAGGCCACGGGTACTGGCAGGTATCAGCTCATCTTTCTTCAGGGTGTAAAGCTCGGCAGTCGGCTGCCCGTCCTTGAGCGGCATCAGGTACAGATCTGGCCGTTTGCGATTGAGGCGGGCGACCAATTGATCACCCTCGAGCCGTTCATCGACATGAAACAGGCTCAGCGACTTGGCTTCCCTCGGCACCTGCAAACGCAGGTCATAGATCAGCTGCAATGACGCCGTCGGCAGGTGCACATAGGCCCGTGGCCGTTCCATCAAGACCAGGTTGGCACAGTGCACCGGTCGCGCTGCACCCGACTGCGGGGTGAGCACAAAGGGCAGCGCTTCGCGGTAGTGCAGGGCCGCGGCATACGGGGCGGGCAGCCAGGTATCGTTGAAGCGCCCGCCGAGCCAGCCTTCGGGCGTCTCCAGCAGGCACTCTTCGGCAACTTCCTGGATCGCGGTGTGCAGCGGCAGGTTGAGCTCCTGCGCTGGCACGTAGCCGGAAATCAGCTTGAGCACCACATCGCCACGGTCCTGGCGGCGCTGGCGTACCAGCACCCAGTAATCGCGGTTCTGCCAGTGCAGGGTCAGGCGTACCGAAACACCCAGGTTGGCCAACTCGACCACGAAACGTTCACTGTCGGCCAACTGCACGGCCTTGCGCCGTTGCAGGGTCTGGGCGAAGTTCAGTGGCATGCCGATGCTCTGGTAACTCAGGCCGTCCGGGGTAGCTTCGACGTGCAGCGGCAGGGTCTTGAAGTTGCTCGGGTTCTTGCGAATCAGCGTACGCGGCACGAGGCTCCTCCTTGCGCAGAACTGCCGACAGGTCGGCTCAATGCTGGCCCAGGATGCGGGCGACGGTGGCCACGTTATGGGCCAGGTGCAGCGGATTGATGGTGCCGACAATAGCACTGCTCACCCCTGGGTGGGCGAACAGCAGCTCAAAGCTGGCCTGCACAGGATCGACCCCAGGCGCCAGGCATACGTGACCGCTGGCCAGGGCCTTTTTCACCAGGATGGCCTTGCCGTGCTCGGCAGCGTAGTCCAGCACCGGGCGTTCGGCTTGCTCGTTGAGGTTGTAGGTGACCATCGCACAGTCGCCTTGCTCCAGCGCCTTGAGCCCGCCCGCAGCGGTCTTGCCGGAGAAGCCGAAGCCGAGGATCTTGCCTTCTTGCTTGAGGGCGGCGAGGGTTTGATAGACCTCTTGCTGCTCAAGGATCGCCAGGTCGTTGCCGTCCGAATGCACCAGCACCAGTTCGATGTGGTCGGTCTCCAGCCGCTTGAGGCTGCGCTCAACGGAAAAACGCGTGTGCGCCGCGCTGAAATCGAAGCGCGACTGGCCGTCCTCGAACTCTTCGCCAACCTTGCTGACGATCACCCATTGATCACGCTGGCCGCGCAGCAGCGGGCCGAGGCGTTCTTCACTGCGACCATAGGCCGGGGCAGTGTCGATCAGGTTGATGCCCAGCTCCCGGGCCTGGGCCAGCAGCAGGCGCGCATCGTCGTCGCCAGGGATGGTGAAGCCGTTGGGGTATTTGACGCCCTGGTCGCGGCCGAGCTTGACCGTGCCCAGGCCCAGCGGGGAAACCTTGAGCCCGGTGCTACCCAAGGCGCGGTGCCAGTCATGCAGGGTTGGCAGGCTCATGGCAGCAGTTGCTCCCAGGCCGCAACGCCGAGCGCGGGGCGCGGCAGGTCGGCCAGATCAGGTTGGGCTGCCGGGCGGATGCCGTCACGCTCAAGGCTTGCCAGCACCCGGTCGGAGAAGTCCGGGGCCAAGGCCAGCTTGGTTGGCCAGCCAACCAGCAGGCGCTGTTGCTCGGCGAGAAAAGCGTTGTCTGGGCGGACCAGGCCCGATTGCGCAGGCTCGGCGCGATCGACGCGCAGGGTGGCCCAACGGACCTGGCTCTGGTCTACCCAGGGCAGCAGGTCGGCGACTTCTTTCTGTGCGGCGGCAATTTGTGCAGCCGGCTCGCGGGCTACACCATGGGCTTCGGCAAGATCGCCCCCGAGGTACCAGACCCACTGGCCATCTGCGGCCGGGTGGGTGGTCACGGTAATGCGTGGCTTTGGCCCGCCACCCAGGCAGTGGGCGTACAGCGGCTTGAGGTTCGGCCCTTTGGCCAGGACCATATGCAGTGGTCGGCGCTGCATGGCGGGTTGGCTCAAGCCCAGGGCGTGGAGCAGCTCTTCGGTACCGGCGCCGGCGCTGAGGACGATGCGCTGGGCGCGAATGTCGCGGCCGTCGACGCGCAGGCCGACCAGTTCGTCAGCGTCGTGCAGCGGTTCGATCCGCTCGCCGGCCAGCAGGCTGTCACCGGCCAGCTCGGCCAGGTTGGCCAGCAGGCTGGGCACGTCGATGACCAGTTCGGCCAGGCGATAGACCTTGCCCTTGAAGGCACGGTCTTGCAGGGCTGGCGGCAGTTGCTCGCCCTTGACCTGATCGACTCGGCCACGCATGGCCTTGCTGGCGAAGAAACTGGTGACATTGCCCAGCAGGCTGCCGGGCGACCACAGGTAGTGGGCGTCGGAGAGCAGGCGGACCTTATCCAGGTTCAGCTCACCGCTGCCGTTAAGCGCGTCGCGCCAGCGGCGCGGCATGTCGGCGATGGCTTCGGAAGCGCCGGTCAGGCTGCCGGTCAGGGCATATTTGATGCCGCCGTGAATGATGCCTTGCGATTTGATGGTCTGCTCGCCGCCGAGGCTGGCGCGTTCCACCAGCACGGTCGAGTAGCCCAGGCGCCGCAGGCGGGCATTGAGCCAGAGGCCTGCGACCCCGGCGCCGACGATCAACACGTCAGTGGAAATGGCAGATGGCATGCGGGCACCTCGAATACTGGGACAGTTGAGCAGTATACAGGGTGTTGCGATCGAGGCTGGCGTGAGGGCTTATCTGCGTGCGCTGGATCAGTGTCCAGCGGTCTTGCTAAACACCTGGATCACCACTACGCCACCGACGATCATGGCCATCCCAAGCATGGCCGGGACATCCAGTTTCTGCCCGTAGATCACCAGCGCGGCGATGCTGATCAGGACGATACCCAGGCCCGACCAAATGGCGTAGGCAATGCCCACCGGGATGCTGCGTACCACCAGGGTCAGCATCCAGAACGCGACGGCGTAGCCGCAGACCATCAGCAGCAGTGGCAGGGGAGTGCTCAGGCCCTTGACGGCTTTCATCGAAGCGGTGGCGATGACTTCGGCGCAAATGGCGATGGCCAGGTAGGTGTAGGCGTTCATGCGGTGATCCTCGGTTGCTAGGCAGGCATTTTAGGCGTTCCTGGGATGCGGTAAAGTCATTACCTATCGTATTTGGAGATAGGTTGATGGCCGAGCAGTGGAACCTTGAACAGCTGCGTCTGTTCGTCCGGGTGGCTGAGCTGCGCTCGTTTTCTGCGGTTGCCCGCGAACAGCGTAAGGCGCAGTCCGCGGTGAGCAGCGCCATCGCTCTGCTCGAGGCCGACCTTGGCGTGACGCTGTTCGAGCGCAGCAGTGGGCGTCAGCCGCACTTGACCGAACGCGGCGCGGCCTTGCTCGAAGATACTCGCGAATTGCTGCGCCAGTGTGAGCGCCTGGAGGGGCGGGCGTTGGCATTGATGCGCGGCCAGGAGGCACTGCTGCGGGTGGCCCAGGATGAGGCGATGCCTTACCAGCCGGTAATTGACAGCCTGGATGAGCTGGCCAGCCGCTTTCCATTTCTGGAGGTGCAGTTGGCCAGCGGCGCCCAGGGCGATGTGGCGCGCAAGCTGGTCGAGCGCCACTCCGACCTGGGCTTGTTCTTTCACCACGAGCGCATTCCCGCCTCGCTGGAGCGGCGTGCCCTGGGTAGCGTGGAAATGGTCACGGTGTGCGCCGTAGATCATCCGCTGGCCCGCGAGGGGCGGGTCAATCGTCAGCAGTTGGCCCGCCATCGGCAGCTGTTGATCACCCCGCAACAGAGCGGTTATCCCGGCGGCGAGGCGATCAGCCCGCAGATCTGGCGGGCCGACAGTTTCTATGCGATGGCCGAGCTGCTCATGCGTGGCCTGGGTTGGGCCTGGTTGCCGCGGCATGTGGTGCAGTACCCGACCTATCAGGCGCAGATGGTCGAGCTCGACAGTGAGTGGCGCCCGCCTGCGTTGGTGGTGGAGCTGGCCTGGCGTCGCGATCAGCCGCTGGGGCCGGCAGCACAATGGCTTGCGGAACGTTTCGCCGTGCACCTGCGGGCAATTGGCTAGGGCTGTAGGAAAAGCGGCCGGGCAAGTGATTGTGTGGCGTTTTTTTACCGGACAGGCCTAAGCGCAGGCCTTTTCATACAGTTCCTAGTAAACTGCGCCGCCATGAACAGAACCCTCTATACCTTGCTGTTTCACCTGGGCCTGCCGCTGGTTGCGCTGCGCCTGTTCCTGCGGGCGCGCAAGGCGCCCGCGTATGGCCAACGCATCGGCGAGCGCTTCGCCCTGGGGCTGCCGGCCATGCAGCAGGGTGGCATCTGGGTGCATGCGGTTTCGGTCGGTGAAAGCATCGCTGCCGCGCCAATGGTGCGGGCCTTGCTCAAGGCCTATCCAGACCCGCCCATTACCTTGACCTGCATGACCCCGACCGGCTCGGAACGGATTCGCGCGATGTTCGCCGATGAGCCGCGCGTCCAGCACTGCTACTTGCCCTACGACTTGCCGTGGGCTGCTGGGCGCTTTCTTGATCATGTGCGGCCGCGGCTGGGCATCATCATGGAAACCGAGTTGTGGCCGAACCACATTCATCAGTGCGCCAAGCGCGGCATCCCGGTGGCCTTGGCCAACGCCCGGTTGTCTGAGCGTTCGGCCCGTGGTTATGGGCGCTTCGCCGGCCTGACCCGGCCCATGCTGGCCGAAATGAACCTGATTGCGGTGCAGACCGAGGTCGAAGCCGAGCGCTTTCGCAGCCTGGGCGCGCGGCCCGAATGCGTGCAGGTGACCGGCTCGATCAAGTTCGACCTCAAGCTCGACGCGCAGCTGTTGCCGCGCGCCCGGCAATTGCGTGAGCAGTGGCAGGCCGAGCAGCGTCCGGTATGGATCGCCGCCAGTACCCATGAGGGCGAGGATGCCCTGGTGCTCGAGGCCCATCGGCAGTTGCTGGAAGTGCACGGCGATGCGCTGTTGATCCTGGTGCCGCGCCACCCTGAGCGCTTCAACGCGGTGCATGAGCTGTGTCGTGAGCAGTTCGCCACGGTGCGGCGTTCGAGCGGCGATGCAGTCGATGGCCAGACGCGGGTGCTACTGGGCGACACCATGGGTGAGTTGCTGTTCTTGTATGCGCTGGCCGATATCGCCTTCGTTGGCGGCAGCCTGGTGGCCACTGGCGGGCATAACCCGCTGGAGCCGGCGGCGCTGGCGCTGCCGGTGATCATGGGGCCGCACGTGTTCAACTTCCTGGAGATCAGCGCGATGCTGCGCGATGCCGGGGCCTTGCAGGCGGTGGACGATGCCGAGGGGCTGGCTGCAGCTGTGCGCCGGCTGGTTGAGTTGCCGCAGGATGCGCGGCGCATGGGCGAGGCGGGGCGGGCGGTGATGCAGGCCAATCAAGGCGCGTTGCAGCGGTTGCTGGATGGGCTGGGCGCGTTGATTCGCTGAACGAGGCGGTCCTCTCGGGCCTTATCGCGGGGCAAGCCCGCGCCCACGTTGTGTTGCACGTTCATGAGGGTGCGTCGACAGCGTGGGAGCGGGCTTGCCCCGCGACGAGGCCGGTCTAGCCTGGCCTTCAGGGCCTGCGTTCGAAATTCTTCGCCGCTGCCGCCGCCAGGTCCGGCGGCAGGAAATCCCGGTCCGGATTGTAATCGGCCTTCAGGTAGCGCCCCAGATCCTGCAGATCTTGCGGGCTCAAGGTCCCGGCCGCCTGCTTCAGGCGCAGGTTGTCGAGGATGTAGTCATAGCGGCTGTTGTTGTAGTCGCGCACCGAGGTGTACAGCTGACGCTGCGCATCGAGCACATCGACGATGTTGCGCGTACCTACCTGATAGCCAATTTCGGTCGCTTCCAACGCACTCTGGTTGGAAATGATCGACTGCTTGCGCGCCTGTACCTGCTCGACATCGGTGTTCACTGCTCGGTGCAGGTTACGGGTGTTCTCCACCACCTGGCGGCGCAGGCTTTCGCGCTGTTGCTCGCTCTGGCTCAGGCGCTGATAGGCCTCGCGCACTTGCGAGCTGGTCAAGCCGCCGCTGTAGATCGGGATATTCAACTGCAAGCCAATGCTGGTCTGCTCGACATCGCCGCCATAACGCACCCCGGCTTGCGGCGCGGGGTTGGTGAAGCCAAGGCTGTCGTTGTCACCTTTCTGATAGCGGGCCACCGCATCCACGGTTGGCGCGTGGCCGGCCTTGCGCTGGCGCAGGGTTTCTTCGGCGGCGGTGACGGCGTGGTTGGTCGCCAGCAGGTTGAGGTTCTGCCGGGCTGCCGTTTCGACCCAGGCCTTGGCGTCGTTGGGGGTCGGCACCTGGATTGGCAGGCTGTGAACCACCCCTTGCAGCGAGCCATATTCGCGGTTGGTCAAGGTCACCAGGGCTTCGAAGGCGTCCTGCACCTGGCGCTCGGCGATGATCCGATTGGCCCTTGCAGTGTCGTAGCTGGCCTGCGATTGCAGCACGTCGGTCTTGTCGGAAAGGCCGACGTCGAAGCGTTCATTGGATTGGTCCAGCTGGCGCTTGAAGGCCGCTTCCTCGGCCTTGGTCGAGGCCAGGTTGTCCTGGGCGCGTAGCACGGCAAAGTAGTTTTCCGCGGTTTGCAGGATCAGGTTCTGCTCGGTGGCCGAGAGTTCCAGCGCGGCCTGCTCGTTGACCGCTTCGGCCGCCTGCAACTGGAACCAGCGGTCGGCGCGGAAGATCGGCTGCGACAGGGTCGCACTCCACGAGTTGCCACTGCGATTGGAGGTGATCGAGGGCTCGTCGAGCTTGGTCCGGGTATTCATCATCTCGGCGCCGGCCGAGAGATTCGGCAGCAGGCCTGCCCGGGCTTGCGGCACCACCTCGCGGCGGGCGCCGTAGTCGGCACGGGCGGCGGCGAGGTCGGCGTTGTTGCTGGCGGCCTCCTGATAGACGCTGACCAGGTCGGTCTTGATCGTCATGGGCACATCCGCTGCCCATACCGCTCCGTTGGACGCACAAGACACGGCAATCGCCAGTGAAAGTTTGCGCAGCATAGGGCAATCCTTGTACGAGTTTGAATTACTGAACTGTTGAGTTTCGAGCGATGGGCCAGTGTAGTGCCGCGCGCCGCCGGCAACAATCGGTCAGTTGCGCCTTTCATCATCCGTGTCACAAGCACTCTTGGCTTGAGCTGCCACTCCAGTCTAGACTGCGCATGTTCTTGTCGGGGTGCCTTGAAGCAAAGGCTGAGATCGCATAGGTGCGGATCCCGTTGAACCTGATCAGGTTAACGCCTGCGTAGGGAACAAGATTTCTCGCTTTCCCGGCGAGTCTCTTGTGCCAGGTCCGGGATTTGTCGAGCAGCTCACACGCTCAATGGCACTCCAGGTATCCGGCACTGCACCCCTCTAGGGCTGCGTCCGCGTCATTCAGGTTCTCCCCGACATTCCGCCGCTAGGAAGCCGTCTGGAGCCTGTGATGAGCAAACAAGAAAAAACGATCAACCTCAGCGAATCGGCGCAAGTCGATCAGCAGTCCGTGCAACCCTTCACCCGTTCCCGCAAGGTCTATGTCCAAGGCTCGCGCCCCGACATTCGCGTACCCATGCGTGAAATCAGCCTGGATGACACCCCCACCGATTTCGGCGGCGAAAGCAACGCGCCGGTGCTGGTGTATGACACCTCTGGCCCGTACACCGACCCTGAGGTCATCATCGATGTGCGCAAGGGCCTGGGCGATGTGCGCTCGGCCTGGATCGACGACCGCGGTGACACCGAGCGCCTCGAAGGCCTGAGCTCGAACTTCGGCCAGCAGCGCCTGAACGACGCCGAGCTGACCAAACTGCGCTTTGCCCACGTGCGCAACCCGCGCCGGGCCAAGGCGGGCGCCAACGTCACGCAGATGCACTACGCGCGCCAGGGCATCATCACCGCCGAGATGGAATACGTCGCCCTCCGCGAGAACATGAAGCTGCAAGAGGCCCGCGCCGCCGGCCTGCTCAGCCAGCAGCATGCCGGCCACAGCTTCGGGGCCAGCATTCCGAAAGAAATCACCCCTGAGTTCGTCCGTGAAGAAATCGCCCGTGGCCGCGCGATCATTCCGGCCAACATCAACCACACCGAGCTCGAGCCGATGATCATCGGCCGTAACTTCCTGGTGAAGATCAACGGCAACATCGGCAACAGCGCCCTGGGTTCTTCGATCGAGGAAGAAGTCGCCAAGCTGACCTGGGGCATCCGTTGGGGTTCGGACACGGTGATGGACCTGTCCACCGGCAAGCACATTCACGAAACCCGCGAGTGGATCATCCGTAACTCGCCGGTGCCGATCGGTACCGTGCCGATCTACCAGGCCCTGGAAAAAGTCGGCGGGGTGGCCGAGGACCTGACCTGGGAGCTGTTCCGCGACACCCTGATCGAACAGGCCGAGCAGGGCGTGGACTACTTCACCATTCACGCCGGCGTGCTGCTGCGCTACGTGCCGCTGACTGCCAAGCGGGTGACCGGCATCGTCAGCCGCGGCGGCTCGATCATGGCCAAGTGGTGCCTGGCGCATCACCAGGAAAACTTCCTCTATACCCATTTCGATGAAATCTGCCAGATCATGAAGGCCTACGACGTCAGCTTCTCGCTGGGTGATGGCCTGCGTCCGGGTTCGATCGCCGATGCCAACGACGAGGCCCAATTCGGTGAGCTGGAGACGCTCGGCGAGTTGACCAAGATCGCCTGGAAGCACGACGTGCAGTGCATGATCGAAGGCCCAGGGCATGTGCCGATGCAACTGATCAAGGAAAACATGGACAAGCAGCTGGAGTGCTGCGATGAGGCGCCGTTCTATACCCTCGGCCCCCTGACCACCGACATTGCGCCGGGCTACGACCACATCACCTCCGGTATCGGTGCGGCGATGATCGGCTGGTTCGGTTGCGCCATGCTTTGCTACGTGACGCCCAAGGAACACCTGGGCTTGCCGAACAAGGATGACGTCAAGACCGGCATCATCACCTACAAGATCGCCGCGCATGCCGCCGACCTTGCCAAGGGCCATCCGGGCGCACAGATTCGCGACAACGCCTTGTCCAAGGCGCGGTTCGAGTTCCGCTGGGAAGACCAGTTCAACCTTGGCCTGGACCCAGACACCGCGCGCGCGTTCCACGACGAGACCCTGCCCAAGGAATCGGCCAAGGTCGCGCACTTCTGCTCGATGTGCGGGCCGAAGTTCTGCTCCATGAAGATCACCCAGGAAGTGCGCGAGTACGCTGCCAACCAGCGGATCGATGCCGTGGATGTGTCGGTTGAGCAGGGCATGCGCGAGCAGTCCGAGCGGTTCCGCCAGGCAGGTAGCCAGCTGTACCAGAAAGTCTAGAGGCTTTCAGGGCTCGATCAATCGTGGGGGCGGGCTTGCCTCGCGATAGCGTCAGCGCAGGCAACCAGGTTGCACCTGCTGATGCTATCGCGGGGCAAGTCCGCCCCCACGTTCCCCCACTCCAACCTTTGCGGCGAGTCAACGCATGAGCACCCCCAGCCACTTTTCCCCCGATCACCCGATCCCCGCCAGCCAACGCCTGTTCGGCGCTCGCGACCTGTTCGTCCTGTGGTTCTCCCTCGGCACCGGCTTGATGGTGCTGCAAGTCGGCGCCATGCTCGCCCCAGGCCTGGGCCTGGCTGGCGCGGTCCTGGCCATCGTCCTTGGCACGGCGGTAGGCGTGCTGCTGCTGGCGGCCGCCGGGGTGATCGGCAGCGACACCGGCCTGTCGGCGATGGGCACCCTGCGCTTGACGTTGGGTAGACATGGCGCGCGCTTGCCGGCAGTGCTCAACCTGCTGCAACTGATCGGCTGGGGCTCGTTCGAGATCATCGTCATGCGCGACGCCGCCAGCCTGCTCTCGGCACGCGCTTTCGGTGAAGGCAGCGCCTGGACCAGCCCGTTGCTGTGGACCCTGTGCTTCGGCGCCCTGGCCACATTGTTAGCGATCTGCGGACCGCTGACGTTCGTGCGCAAGATCCTGCGCAAGTGGGGTATCTGGCTGTTGCTCGGCGCCTGCCTGTGGCTGACCTGGAACCTGTTCGCCAAGGCCGATCTGGCCCAGATCTGGAACCGTGCCGGCGATGGCTCGATGTCGCTGGCAGTGGGTTTTGACATCGTGATCGCCATGCCGCTGTCGTGGTTGCCGCTGATTGCCGACTACTCGCGCTTCGCCCAGCGCGCCAGCCGGGTGTTCGCCGGCACCGCGCTGGGTTATTTGCTGGGTAACGCCTGGTTGATGAGCCTGGGCGTGGCCTACACCTTGGCGTTCGCCCCAAGTGGCGAAGCCAATGCGTTGTTGCTGGCACTGGCCGGTGCCGGTCTTGGTATCCCGCTGCTGCTGATTCTGCTCGACGAAACCGAAAACGCCTTCGCCGATATCCATTCCGGCGCGGTCTCGAGCGGGTTGCTGGTGCGCCTGAAGGTCGAGCACCTGGCATTGGCCATTGGTGTGCTGTGCACGCTGATCGCCTACCTGGCGCCACTGGCCCAGTACGAGAACTTCCTGCTGCTGATCGGCTCGGTGTTCGCGCCGCTGTTCGGCGTGGTGCTGATGGATCACTTCGTGATTCGCCGTCGGCAGATGCCGCTGCGGGTCGACGGTCTGCACTGGCAGGCGCTGCTGGCCTGGGTGGTGGGAGTGGCGGCCTATCACGTAATGGCCAGCCAGGCGCCAGAGGTGGGCGCGACCCTGCCAGCAGTGCTGCTGGCAGGGGTGCTATACGGGCTGCTAAACCTTAGCCGCGCCCGGGAAACAGCTCAGGCTTGAGCACGCCGTTCAGGCGTGGGTAAGGGATTTTCAGCTCGATGTGGCCCATGGAATAGGGCGCGATGGCATAGACCTCGTACTTCACCACGACCGCACCATAGGTCAGGGCGATGTGCGGGGACTTCTTGAACGGCCAGGTCTTGACGAATTCCGGGTCCTTGTCCATGCCGGTGCTGATCATCCAGGCACGGTGCGACTCTTCGACGGTTTTCCAGAACGTCTCTTCCTGGCCCGGCACCAGCATGTCTTGCAGGGTCAGGACTTTGTCCTGCTTGCGCGAATAGTTGATGAAACCGCGCCCAGGCATGCCATGGGCACCACCACTGTCCAGATAACTGGACAGCTCGATGATCACCAGCCCGTCATGCTGCTCGCGTACCTTGGCTTGCAAGTAGCTGCTGTTGCGCTTGTCGGCGCTGGCCAGGTATTGATCTTCATAGGCCTTGAGCGAGGTCGGCGCGCTGCTGCGCTGGTTGTCCTCGGTCAGTTGCAGCAGGCGGCGCTCGACGATGGCGTCGAGCTTGGGCAGGTCGGGGAAGTGAATGGTGTCGATGTTCACCAGCGGGCAGTCGCTTTCGCTGCAGCCCGGCTTGACGTGCTCCCAGGCGTCGCGCTTGACCTCGAGCGGGGCCCGATAGTTGGGCGTGAACAGGCTCTGGCAGGCGCTCAGCGCCACAGCCAGCACAGCCACGGAAGTCAGTTTGACAAGCGTCATGATGATCCTTGTAGAACAGCAATAGTCGGCCTTGGACCGTCGGCAAAGCCTTCGGTTCGCCACTAAGCTATCAGAGAGATTACTGCCTGTCCCGAACGCATGAACGGTCGCTTGAAAGGGATGAAACCCAGCCGGACGCAGAGTAGGATGGCGCGATGCGGTACACGAGGTCATGAGGATTCCAATGACAGATACGTCAAATTCGCTGCCCCAGGCGGTCGAGATCGTCAAGCGCGAGAACTGCTTCCAAGGCTTTTACCGGCTCGACAAGGTCCACCTGCGCCACGAGCTGTTCGCCGGTGGCATGGGACGCGAGATCAGCCGCGAGCTGTTCGTGCGCCATGATGCGGTCTGCGTGCTGCCCTACGATCCGCAGCACGATGAAGTGGTGCTGATCGAACAATTTCGTGCGGGCGCCATGGGCAAAGTCGCCAACCCTTGGCTGATCGAAATGGTCGCCGGGCTGATCGACAAGGATGAACAGCCGGAAGAGGTCGCCCACCGCGAGGCCGAAGAAGAAGCCGGGTTGACCTTCTCTGCCCTGTGGCCAATGACCAAGTACTTCCCCTCGCCCGGTGGCAGCGATGAGTACGTTCACCTGTTCCTGGGGCGCTGCGTCAGCGAGGGCGCGGGTGGCTTGCATGGGTTGGAAGAAGAGGGCGAGGATATCCGGGTAACGGTCTGGTCGTTCGAAGATGCCTTGCAGGCGGTGCGCGATGGCCGCATCTGTAACGCCGCAGCGATCATCGGCCTGCAATGGCTGGCGCTCAATCGTGACGAAGTACGAGGTATGTGGAAGTGAATCTGTTGCGCGAGCGTTATCGGGTCGATCTGGTCGGGCTGCAATCAGCCTGCGAGGCCAACTATGCCCGGCTGATGCGCTTGCTGCCCGATATGCGCAGCACGCAGAGCTCGCGCCGTATTGGCATGACCCAGGGCGACCAGATGCTTGGCGTGCTGGTGCTCGAAGTGGTGCTGACCTGTCCCTATACCACTACCCTGCGCGTGCGCCAGGAACACAGCCTGCCGTGGCTGCCAGTGCCGCAGCTGGAAGTGCAGGTCTACCACGATGCGCGCATGGCCGAGGTGGTCAGTGCCGAGCACGCGCGGCGTTTGCGCAGCATTTATCCGTACCCCAATACCGGCATGCACCAGCCGGACGAAAAGGCCCAGCTCAACCTGTTCCTCGGTGAATGGTTGAGTCACTGCCTGGCCTGCGGCCACGAGCTGGCAGTCGTACGCTGAAAATGTGAGCTGGGTCGGTTTCGAGTGTTTGCGCGAAACCCTGCACAGGCGATAATCGCGCTGAATCCGCTCGAGGAGACGGCCCGTTGCCGCAGCCCAACCATCCCCCCGCGCCCATCCATGTGGTGCAACTGACCGACGCTCACCTGTTCGCTGACCCGGCGGGCACCTTGCTGGGCCTCAATACGCGCGACAGCCTGAGTCATGTGATCGCCCAGGTGCGCCGGGAGCAGCCGCGTATCGACCTGCTGCTGTGTACGGGCGACCTGTCCCAGGATGGCAGCGTGGCGTCCTATGAGGCGTTCCGCGAACTGACCGCGGTGCTCGACGTGCCGACCCGCTGGTTGCCGGGTAACCACGACGAGGCGCGGGTAATGGCCGAAGTGGCGCCGGCTCTGGTGCGGGCGGTGACCGACATCGGCGCCTGGCGCATCGTCATGCTCGACTCGGCGGTGGCCGGGGCCACCCATGGCTTGCTCGAGCCTGCGCAACTGGCAGCGCTCGATGCCGCATTGGCGGGCGCGGGCGAGCGGCATTGCCTGGTGTGCTGCCACCACCAGCCGGTGGACATCGGCTGCGCCTGGATCGCGCCGATCGGCCTGCGCAACGCCGATGAGTTGTTCGCCCGCCTGCGCCTGCCTCGAGTGAAGGCCTTGCTCTGGGGGCATATCCATCAGCAATGGGATGAGCAGCGCGACGGCTTGCGCCTGCTGGCCACACCGTCCACCTGCATCCAGTTCGCGCCGGGTAGCGAGGACTTCAAGGTCAGCGAAGAGCAGCCGGGGTATCGCTGGTTGCGCCTGCACGCCGACGGGCGGCTGGAGACGGGCGTGGAGCGGGCGCGGGATTTCGTCGTGACCCTGGATTTCGACAGCCCTGGCTACTGAACGCCGCCGCACATTTGTAGGAGCGGGTGGCGCCCCATTTGAAGAATTTGTTGCGAAAATCCCGATGCTGCGCCAACGCCCGGCGAACGCGCTACACTGCGCGTCCTGCTCCCACACTGACGGGTGCATCGCAATCGCCACGGGGGCAGCATGTCGGGTTCTATCCTTTATATCCACGGTTTCAACAGCTCGCCGCTGTCGACCAAGGCGCGCCAGCTTGAGGCAGTGATGCAGCAGCTGGGCCTGGCCGAGCAACTGCGAGTGCCCGCGCTGCACCATCACCCGCGCCAGGCGATCGCTCAACTGCAAGCCGCTATCGCCGAGCTCGGCGCGCCCTTGCTGGTCGGCAGTTCGCTCGGCGGCTACTATGCCACCCATCTGGCCGAGCAGCATGGCCTCAAGGCCCTGCTGATCAACCCGGCGGTCGCCCCGCACCGGCTGTTCGACGGCTACCTGGGCACCCAGCGCAACCTGTACACCGATGAGGCCTGGGAACTGACCCTGGACCACGTGCAGGCGCTGGCCGAGCTGGAAGTGCCGGCGCCAACTGACGCCGAGCGCTATCAAGTGTGGTTGCAGACGGCCGATGAAACCCTGGACTATCGCCAGGCCGAGCGTTATTACCGGGCCTGCGCCTTGCGTATCGAAGCCGGCGGCGATCACAGCTTCCAGGGCTTCAGCCAGCGCCTGCCGGCCTTGCTGGCCTTCGCCGGTATTGCTCGCGGGCAGTACGCGGCGCTCGATTTTTCTGTATTTTGATTTTTTCGCATTCACCAGACTGACGACGAGAACCCATGGCCAATCCCAGCGCTAGCGCCTATAACGCAGACGCCATCGAAGTCCTCTCCGGCCTCGACCCGGTTCGCAAGCGGCCGGGCATGTACACCGACACCAGCCGGCCGAACCACTTGGCCCAGGAAGTCATCGACAACAGTGTCGACGAAGCCCTGGCCGGGCACGCCCGCTCGATCCAGGTGATCCTGCACGCCGACCACTCGCTGGAAGTCAGCGACGACGGTCGCGGCATGCCGGTGGACATTCACCCCGAAGAGGGCGTCTCTGGCGTCGAATTGATTCTCACCAAACTGCACGCCGGCGGTAAGTTCTCCAACAAGAACTACCAGTTCTCCGGCGGCCTGCACGGTGTCGGTATTTCGGTGGTCAACGCCTTGTCGACCGAGGTCCGCGTGCGGGTCAAGCGCGACGGCAACGAGTACCAGATGACCTTCGCCGATGGCTTCAAGGCCACGGAACTGCAAGTGGTTGGCAGCGTCGGCAAACGTAACACCGGCACCAGCGTCTATTTCAGCCCTGACCCCAAGTACTTCGACTCGCCGAAGTTCTCCATCAGCCGCCTCAAGCATGTGCTCAAGGCCAAGGCCGTGCTTTGCCCGGGCCTGTCGATCAGCTTCGAGGACAAGGCCAGCGGCGAGAAAGTCGAATGGCACTATGAAGACGGCCTGCGCTCCTACCTGGTCGATTCGGTCAGCGAGTTCCAGCGCCTGCCCGACGAGCCGTTCTGCGGCAGCCTGGCCGGCAACAAGGAAGCCGTCGACTGGGCCTTGCTGTGGCTGCCAGAAGGCGGCGACAGCGTTCAGGAAAGCTACGTCAACCTGATCCCCACTGCCCAGGGCGGTACTCACGTCAACGGCCTGCGCCAAGGCCTGCTCGATGCCATGCGTGAGTTCTGCGAATTTCGCAACCTGCTGCCGCGTGGGGTCAAGCTGGCTCCAGAAGATGTCTGGGAACGCATCAGCTTCGTGCTGTCGATGAAGATGCAGGAGGCGCAGTTCTCCGGCCAGACCAAAGAACGCCTGTCCTCGCGCGAGGCGGCTGCGTTCGTCTCCGGCGTGGTCAAGGACGCCTTCAGCCTGTGGCTCAATGCCCACCCAGAGCTGGGCATGCAATTGGCCGAACTGGCCATCAGCAACGCCGGCCGGCGCCTCAAGGCGAGCAAGAAGGTCGAGCGCAAGCGCATCACTCAAGGCCCGGCCCTGCCCGGCAAGCTGGCCGACTGCGCCGGGCAAGACCCGATGCGCTCCGAACTGTTCCTGGTCGAGGGTGACTCGGCCGGTGGCTCGGCCAAGCAGGCGCGGGATAAAGAGTTCCAGGCGATCCTGCCGCTGCGCGGCAAGATCCTCAACACCTGGGAAGTCGATGGCGGTGAAGTCCTGGCCAGCCAGGAAGTGCATAACATTGCCGTGGCCATTGGCGTCGATCCAGGTGCCACCGACCTGACCCAGCTGCGCTACGGCAAGATCTGCATTCTTGCCGACGCCGACTCCGACGGCCTGCACATCGCGACCCTGCTGTGCGCGCTGTTCGTCCAGCACTTCCGCCCGCTGGTCGAGGCCGGGCATGTCTACGTCGCGATGCCGCCGCTGTACCGCATCGACCTGGGCAAAGAGATCTACTACGCCCTCGACGAACCTGAGCGTGACGGCATCCTCGACCGCCTGGTGGCCGAGAAGAAGCGCGGCAAGCCACAGGTCACCCGCTTCAAAGGCCTGGGTGAGATGAACCCGCCGCAGCTGCGCGAGACCACCATGGACCCGAATACCCGCCGCCTGGTCCAGTTGACCCTGGATGACGTCGAAGCCACGTGCGAGCTGATGGACAAGCTACTGGCGAAAAAACGTGCAGGTGATCGCAAGAGCTGGCTGGAAACCAAAGGTAACCTGGCTGAGGTCATGGTTTGATCCGTCTGCTCCTGACAGCGGTGCTGGCGCTGGTTGCGCTTCCAAGCTTCGCGGGCAACTGGCCAGAGCTGAAATTGACTGCCGAGCATCCGATCGACGGCATGCGCGGCGGCAACTTGTCTGGCCTGGCCTGGTGCCGCGGCGCGCTGTGGGGCGTCTCGGATCGCGACGACGACCGCATTTATCGCATGGACCGGCACAACGGCGTCTGGCGTGCCCAGGCGCTGACCTTCACGCCGCCGCCAGTGCCGGAAAGTGGCTTGCCCTGGGGCTTGAAGTCGCGCAACTGGGCGGTTTCCTACATTCGTGGCGGCGAGCTCGATTACGAGGGCATCACTTGCGATCAGGCGGGCAACTTCTATCTGGTCAGCGAAGCCCACGCGGCGGTGCTGCAAGTGCCGGTCGAGGGCGAACCTGACTGGTTGAAGATCGACCCGGCCATGGTCCGCCAGGCGCGGGCCAGCGGCATGCTGCTGCACTTCAATGCGCTGTTCGAGGGCCTGGCGATCAATCCGGCGGGCGACCGACTGTGGCTGGCTGCCGAGCGCGAGCGGCGTGGTCTGGTGGCGATCCAACGCCAGCAGTCGGTGTGGACCTGCGGGCGCAGTTGCGTGCTGCTCAGCGAGGCCGGGGTTGAAATGCAGCCGCCGCAGATGCCCAATCCCCGGGCGCTGTCACGTGACTTCGCCGATCTCGCCTGGTACGACGGCAAGCTGTTTACCCTGGAGCGTAACGCCTTCCGCGTCTGTCGCCGGGATGCCGATACGGGCAAGGTCGAGCGTTGTTGGTCGTTCGCGGTCGAGGCGCTGGAAGATTCGCGCCGCTACGATCAACCGTTCGGTCTGGCCGAAGCCCTGGTGATCGATGCCAAGGGCGCCTGGATCGGCTTGGACAACAACAACGGCGACCGCGCCGATGGTGAAACTCGCCCGATCGTCTGGCGCTTCGCGGCGCCTGAAGGCGGCTGGAGCGCCAAGCCATGAGCCAGCCGGCCGGCAAGCGCGCAGGCAAGGTGCTGATGGTGGTCGCCTGGGCGGCGGCCATGTTCCTGGCAACGCGCTTTTTCGGCCAGTGGGAAGACCACCAGCAAAACCCCAATGCCCAGCCGCAGTCCGAGCACGGCGAAGGTTTTATCGAAGTACGGCTGTTGAGCAACGGCCAGGGCCATTTCGTCGCCGATGGCGCGATCAACGGCAAGGGTGTGCGGTTCATGCTCGATACCGGCGCCACCGATGTGGCGATTCCCGAGTCGTTGGCCAAGGACTTGCAACTACAGCGCGGCGCGCCAGTGATCCTCAGTACCGCCAACGGCCGCACCGAAGGCTATCGGACCCGGCTGGACAGCCTGCAACTGGGCGATATCCGCCTGCAGGGCGTGCGCGCCCTGGTGGTCCCCGGCCTGGACGGCGAGACCGTGCTGCTGGGCATGAGCGCCCTCAAACAACTTGAATTTACCCAGCGCGGCGGCAGCATGCTGTTGCGCCAGAACCTGAAATGACGAGGCCCGCATGAGCGACTCACTGGAACTCAGTCTCGACGGCGTCGAACGCCGCTCCCTGGCTGACTTCACCGAACAGGCCTACCTCAACTACTCCATGTACGTGATCATGGACCGCGCCCTGCCGCACATCGGCGACGGCCTCAAGCCGGTCCAGCGGCGCATCGTCTATGCCATGAGCGAGTTGGGGCTGGATGCCGATTCCAAGCACAAGAAATCGGCGCGTACCGTCGGTGACGTGCTCGGTAAGTTCCACCCACACGGCGACTCGGCCTGCTATGAAGCCATGGTGCTGATGGCCCAGCCGTTCAGCTACCGCTATACCCTGGTCGATGGCCAGGGCAACTGGGGTGCGCCGGACGATCCGAAGTCGTTCGCAGCAATGCGTTACACCGAGGCACGGCTGTCACGTTATTCCGAAGTACTGCTCAGTGAAGTAGGCCAAGGCACCGTCGATTGGGTGCCGAACTTCGACGGCACCTTGCAGGAGCCGTCCGTGCTGCCTGCGCGCCTGCCGAACATTCTGCTCAACGGCACCACCGGCATCGCCGTGGGCATGGCCACCGACGTGCCGCCGCACAACCTGCGCGAAGTGGCCAGCGCCTGCGTACGTTTGCTCGATGAGCCCAAGGCCACTGTCGAGCAGCTGTGCGAGCACATCCAGGGTCCGGACTATCCGACTGAAGCCGAGATCATCACGCCGCGCGCCGATCTTCTCAAGATCTACGAGAGCGGCCGTGGTTCGATCCGCATGCGCGCCGTCTACCGCGTCGAGGATGGCGACATCGTCGTTACCGCGCTGCCGCACCAGGTCTCCGGGGCCAAGGTGCTGGAGCAGATCGCCGCGCAGATGCAGGCCAAGAAGCTGCCGATGGTCGCTGACCTGCGTGACGAGTCGGACCACGAGAACCCGTGCCGTATCGTCATCATCCCGCGTTCCAATCGGGTGGATGCCGACGAGCTGATGCAGCATCTGTTCGCCACCACAGACCTTGAGAGCAGCTACCGGGTCAACGTCAATATCATTGGCCTGGACGGCCGCCCGCAGTTGAAGAACCTGCGTGTGCTGCTGCAAGAATGGCTGCAGTTCCGTATTGGCACCGTGCGTCGCCGGCTGCAGCACCGCTTGGACAAGGTCGAGAAACGTCTGCACCTGTTGGACGGTTTGCTCACAGCGTTCCTCAACCTCGATGAAGTGATCCACATCATCCGCACCGAGGAGCACCCCAAGCAGGCGCTGATTGCCCGCTTCGACCTGACCGAAATCCAGGCCGACTACATCCTCGAGACTCGCCTGCGTCAGTTGGCACGTCTGGAAGAGATGAAGATCCGTGGCGAGCAGGACGAACTGCTCAAGGAGCAAGCCAAGTTGCAGGCCCTGCTGGGCAGCGACGCCAAACTGCGCAAACTGGTGCGCAGCGAGCTGATCAAGGACGCCGAAACCTATGGCGACGAGCGCCGTTCGCCGATTGTCGAGCGCGCCGAAGCCAAGGCGCTTTCGGAAAACGAGCTGATGCCGACCGAGCCGGTCACTGTGGTGCTGTCGGAAAAAGGCTGGGTGCGTTGCGCCAAGGGCCACGATATCGACGCCACCGGTCTCTCTTACAAGGCCGGCGATGGCTTCAAGGCCGCTGCCGCTGGGCGTTCCAACCAGTTTGCCGTGCTCATCGACTCGACCGGGCGCAGCTACTCGGTGGCGGCCCATACCCTGCCATCGGCACGGGGGCAGGGCGAGCCGCTGACTGGCCGGCTGACGCCACCGCCTGGGGCCACGTTCGAATGCGTATTGCTGCCCGAGGATGATGCACTGTACGTGGTCGCCTCCGACGCCGGTTACGGCTTCGTGGTCAAGGGCGAGGATTTGCAGGCCAAGAACAAGGCCGGCAAGGGCCTGCTCAGCCTACCCAATGGCGCCAAGGTGATGACCCCACGTCCGGTGGCTAACCGCGAGCAGGACTGGCTGGCAGCGGTGACCACCGAAGGCCGGCTGTTGGTGTTCAAGGTCGCCGACCTACCGCAACTGGGCAAGGGCAAGGGCAACAAGATCATTGGTGTGCCAGGCGATCGGGTGGCCAGTCGGGAAGAATACGTTACCGATCTGGCCGTGATCGCCGAGGGCTCGACCCTTGTATTGCAGGCTGGCAAGCGTACCCTGTCTCTGAAACCTGACGATCTGGAGCACTATAAAGGTGAGCGCGGTCGACGCGGCAGCAAGCTGCCACGCGGCTTCCAGCGGGTCGACGGGTTGCTGGTAGAAGCTTCGAGCTAGCCGTGCCAATTGTCTGAAATGGCAATTTCGGCGTTGTTACCGGCGGAAACACTGGAGTCGGACGGCTATTTCGCGGATGATAGTGCCCCTGTGGCGCCGGCGTGGCCGTGCGCCCAGAAGAATCTACATGTGTATCACTGCGGTGTGCCGAGGGCGGCCGCTTGGATGGGATGATGAAAGTTCTGCGCCTTCCATTTGCGCTGTTGATGACTGGCCTGTTGGGCCTGAGCGGGTGCAGCATGCACCAGCCGGTTGCCCTGTATCAGCTCGACAGCGGTGATCCTGGCCAGCCTTCGCAAAGCGCGGGCATGGCTGTGGTGCTCGGCCCGGTATCGGTTGCCGACTACCTGCAACGTGAAACCTTCTTGCAGCGTCAAGCTGATGGCAGCCTGACTTCTGCGACGGACGGTCGTTGGGCGGGCAGCCTTTCGTCGGATATCGACCAGCTGCTGGTGCGTCAGTTGGCCTGGCGTCTGGATAGCCAACGAGTCGTGCTGGCACCGGCGAGCACGGGCTTTGCGCCTGACGTGCAGGTATTGCTGTCGATTACCCGGCTTGATTCAGGCAAGAACCAGCCGGCGATCCTCGATGCCCAGTGGCGTCTGCTCGATCGCCGCGGCAACGTGCGTGACAACCGCATCGTCCACCTTGAGCAGCAGCATGAGGGCACGGAGTCTTCCCAGGTGCAGGCCCAGGGCCAGTTGCTGCAGAAGCTCGCCGAACAGCTGAGCAGCGCCGTCAAGCCGTTGGCCAACCAGCCGGCGATTGCTGAAGAGGCGCCGAAGAAGCCTGCCGCACCGGTTCAAGTGAAGAAAGAGCGGGAGAAGTCGAAGATTCCAATGGCTTCGCCAATTCGCACCGATATGGAAGTCTATCGGTTCTGATCTTCCAGCCACAAAAAAGCCCGCAGAGATGCGGGCTTTTTTGTGGCCGGCCGATTGGGATGTTTAGCTGGCCTCAGGCGCGCCGCTCGTGCATCCGCGCCAACTGCCGCTCCAGCATCGACGGATATGGCTCCATCAGGCGCTCCACGCAGCAAGCCCCTTCAGGGCTGGCAATTGGGCGGATACGCGCGCGCTGACGAACCAGGGCGTCATCACTGATCTGGCGCTCTACCAGCAGCAGGTTGCGGCTGTGCTGCGACAGCGCCAAGGCGTCCTGGGCTTTCTCCGTCATCAGCAAATCGACCTGCTCCAGGCCTTGCAGGTCATCGGCCAACACCAGGCCCAATTGCAGCTGCAGGGTAATCCCGCTGTCCGCCACTTCAATTTGCAGGGCATGGCCCAGGGCGCGCAGCAGCTCGCCGCAGCAGATAGCGTTGGTCAGGTAGTCCTCGCCGCTGTCGCGGCTGTGGAACAGCAGCAAGGTGCTGCCATCGTTGAGGGTGTGGGTTTCGCCCTCATACAGCGATGCCGCCTGTTCCAGGCAGTCGGTGTAGCGTTCCAGCAGCTCGGTCAGGCGGGTGCGTGGCAGGCGCCGCAGTTGCTCCTGCGAGCCCAGCTGCACGGCGAGCACGGCGGTGTATTGCGGCTCGTCAGACTCGACCGGCGCAGGTTTGGCGCGCGGCTCTTCGATGTCGATCAGGCCCGCAAAGGCTTCATCGTCTTCGTCGTCATCATGCGCTGCCACTTTTGCCCGTGGCGCAGCTTTGGCGACGACAGGGGTATCGTGCAAATCGTCGAACGCTTCGTCGTCGTCTTCCTCTTCCTCCTCCGGTTCTGGTGGAGGAGGAGGGGCAAGGCGGGCATGCAATTGACGGGCGATATCGCCGATTTCGTCCTGGCGATCGATCGCCGGGGTATAGGGGTGCGGATCACGTAGCCAGACCCGCAGTTGCAACAGCGGAGTGGAGATGAAGCGGCCCAGGCGCAGGCTCAAGGTCAGCGCCAGCGCCAGCAGGATTGCCGCCAGAATGCCCATGCTTTGCAGGCTGATCAGCATGGGCTGCTGGAATTGGCTCATGTCCAGGCTGATGCGCAGTTGCCCGGCAGTGACATCCTGGAAGGTGATCTTGGTCTGATAGAGGCCTTCGGCCTCACCCAGCAGGCTGTTTTTCGGCCGTTGGCCGGCCTCGGCGAGGATGCGGTTGTCGACGCTGTAGATCGCCGCGTGGGCCACCAGTGGGTTCTTCACCAGGTTGCCCAGCAGCACGTTGAGGCTGAGGATGTCGTTGGACACCAGCAGCTCGGTAGCCGAGGTAGCGGTCTGGATGGTCAGGCTCTGGCCGAGCGCATCGGCCTGCTCGTGCATGGCCTGCTTGAACTGCAGGCCCATCACGCAGGCATAGATCACCAGCGCCAGCGCCACCAGGAAAATGTTGGTGCTGGCGATACGCAGTGCCAGGGGAACGCGACGCTGGCGCAGGGCACGGAAGATCATCAGGAAGAAGTTATCGGGTTTAACTGGCGTGGGCCGGTTCACAGAGCGCGGCTCTTTATGGCGAGAAAGTGCTGCGCAGTATAGCGAGCCGGGATTTGTCGGCAAAGTATCAGCGGCGCCCGATAGTCATGGAAAATCGGTAGAATGCGCATTTTTCATCGAAGTCGGAGCCAGGTTGTGCGCGAAATCGTCCTGATCAACATCACCGGTGAGGACCGTCCCGGTCTCACTGCCGCCATCACCGGCGTCCTGCTCCAGGGCGGTGTGAACATCCTCGACATCGGCCTGGCGGTCATGCACGGCACCTTGTCGTTCGGCATTCTGGTCGACATTCCTGACAACGAAGTGGCCACTCAGCTGCTGCAGAGCGTGCAAGCCAAGGCCCACGAGCTCAACCTGCAAGCGCGTTACACGCCGATTTCCGAGGCCGATTACCAGCATTGGGCCGACAGCCAGGGCGAGGCCCGGCAGATTGTCACCCTGCTCAGCCGCAAGGTCACCCCCGAGCAACTGCAGCGGGTCAGTGCGGTGATCAGCCAGTATGGCCTGACCATCGAGCGGATCGAGCGCCTGTCCGCCCGGGTGGTGCTGGATGCGCCAACAGAGAAGGGCAAGGCTTGCCTGGAAATTTCCGTACGCGGTGAGCCGAGCGATGCCCAGGCCCTGCGTGCTGAGTTCTTCGCCCTGTCGCAAGAGCTGGCGGTGGATATCGCCTTCCAGAAGGACGACCTGTTCCGTCGCAACCGTCGCCTGGCAGTGTTCGACATGGACTCGACCCTGATCGAGGCCGAAGTGATCGACGAGTTGGCCAAGGCTGCCGGCGTCGGCGAGCAAGTGGCCGCGATCACCGAGCGGGCGATGCGCGGCGAGTTGGATTTCCGCGCCAGCTTCAAAGAGCGGATGGCGCTGCTCAAGGGCCTCGACGTGGGCGTGCTGGATGAGATCGGCGCCTCGCTGCGGCTGACTGAAGGTGCTGAGAACCTGTTCGCCGAGCTCAAGCGTCTGGGCTATAAGACAGCGATTCTGTCGGGCGGCTTCACCTATTTTGCCAAGCAAGTGCAGGCGCGCCTGGGTATCGACTATGTGTTTGCCAACGAGCTGGAAGTGGTCGATGGCAAGGTGACTGGCGTGGCCATCGAGCCGATCGTCGACGCGCAGCGCAAGGCTGATCTGCTGCAGGAGCTGGCGAGCAAGGAAGGCCTGCAACTGGCACAGACTATTGCCGTGGGCGACGGCGCCAATGATTTGCCGATGCTGTCGCTGGCGGGGCTGGGGGTTGCCTTCCGCGCCAAGCCGCTGGTGCGTCAGTCGGCCAAACAGGCGATTTCTACCCTCGGCTTGGATGGCGTGCTGTATCTGCTTGGCTTGCGCGATCGCGACGCTCGCGGCTGATCCGATACTGTAATGGGGCCGCTTTGCGGCCCTAAAAATGAAAAAGGCCCCGCATGACTGATGTCATGCGGGGCCTTTTCTTTGCGCTACGGTCAGGCTTGGCTAGGCACAGCCAATTGCTGGCCCATGCGCACTGCCGACCCAGCACCCAAGCTCTCGGCCCACTTCACCTGCTCTGGCCCGAACAGCACGATCGCCGTCGAACCCAGCTTGAAGCGGCCCAATTCAGCACCTTTCTCCAAATGAATCGGTGCCCGGCTGGCTTCGTCATAGCGGAAGGTCTTCAGCTCACGCTTCGGTGGCGTGACCAGGCCCGCCCAGACGGTTTCGATCGAGGCCACGATCATCGCCCCCACCAGCACAACGGCCATTGGCCCGCGCTCGGTGTCGAACAGGCAGACCACGCGCTCATTACGAGCGAACAACTCTGGAACGTTTTCCGCGGTGGTCTGGTTGACCGAGAATAGGCGACCCGGCACATAGACCATCTCGCGCAAGGTACCGGCCAGCGGCATGTGCACGCGGTGGTAGTCTTTGGGCGACAGGTAGATGGTGGCGAACTCACCGCCCATGAACGGCGCGGCCAGGGCCGGGTCACCGCCCAGCAGCTCCAGCGCGCTGTAGCCGTGGCCCTTGGCCTGGAAGATGCGGCCATGCTCAATCGGGCCGAGCTGGCTCACTGCACCGTCTGCCGGACACAGGATGGCGCCTGGCGTTTCATCCAACGGGCGGGCACCGGGCTTGAGGGCGCGGGTGAAGAAGGCGTTGAAGTGCTCGTAGGCGCTCAGGTCTTCGACCAGCGCTTCGGACATGTCGACCTGATAGCGCTTGGCGAACCAGGCGGTGAAGGCATTCTTGAACCAGCGCGCACGGCACTCGGCAATGCAACCGGCCAGCCGCGACAGCAAATGGTGCGGCAGCAGGTACTGGCTGATGATGAACAAGCGGGATTTCATTGAATTTCCTTAAACGTCTACAGGCGTGTCCGGATGGTTACCCCATTCGCCCCAGGAGCCGGCGTAGGCCTTGACCCGTGGGTAGCCGAGGGATTTAGCCACCAGGTAGGTAAAACCGGAGCGGTGATGGGTCTGGCAGTGGGTGATCACTTCCTTGTCCGGGGTGATGCCCAGGTTCTGGAGGATCTCGGCCATGTCCTTGCGAATGCGCAGATGGTCATTCATGTCCATGCCGGCGGTCCACTCGAAGTTGACCGCGCCAGGGATATGTCCGCCTTTGGCCGCCAAGACCTTCTCGCCGCGGTATTCGCTGGGCGCGCGGGCGTCCCAGATGGCCAGGTCGGCAGCGCCCAGGCGGCTTTGCAGGTATTCGCGGGTGGCGGTGGGTTCGGCATGCAAGGTCAGGCTCAGCGGGCCGCCAGCGCTGACCGGCACGTCGGTGGACAACTTGTCAGCCGGCCATGCCTGGATACCACCATTGAGGTAGTGATACTTGCTATGGCCAATGACATCCAGCAGCCAGATGAAGCGCCCAGCCCAGCCGCCGCCCTCGTCGTCGTACACCACGTAAACGGCGTCATCGCGGTGGCCGAGTTCGCCGAACAGTTTTTCCAGGTCGGCACGTGCCGGCAGCAGGCCGGGGGCCGGCGGCTGGCCAAGCTGAGTGCGCTTGGGGTCGACGAAGCGAGCGCCGGGAATGTGCCCGCTGCCATAACGGTTGGCACTGGTCAGATCGACCAGGATCAGCTGTGGCGAATCCAGGCGCGACAGCAAGTCAGCCGGTTCGATCACCAGCGGCAAGCCGGAAAAGTCAGTCATCCACAGTCTCCAGGGTGGAACGTGAGGGGGCGATTGTAGCGTAAGGCTTAACGATTGGGCTTGCTGAAGGTGGCCAGGGCACGCTCTACGCACTGCGCGGTTTTGCCAAAGGCTTGCACACCGACATCAGCCAGCGGCTTACCGCCCTGGTCGGCAATCATCAGCATCAGTACCTGGCCATCGACGGCCAGCGAGCGCAGCAGTAGGTGCTCGCTGCGGAACAACGCGCGTAGTGCTGCGGGCAGCAGGGCAGAAAACTGCGCATGGTTGTCCGGGGTCAGGCGCAGCTGTCCGGCCTGACTGGTCAAGCGCTGTAACAGTTTGTTTTGGGCTACTGGCAAGTTCAGGGCTGCGGCTTCACTGGGCAAACCAGCCGCTTGTTGCACGAGCAAAGCGTCATTGGGCTTATCGTGCATCAGTAGCATGATCCGCTGCATGCCGCAGGCCAACAGCGCTTCGCAGGCCTGGCTAGCCAGGTGCACGGCGTTGCTGAAAGGGCTTGGCTGGGCCAACAGTTCACTGCACAGCTTACGCCAGCGGACCAGGTCTTCACTGGGCGGCGGCGGCGGGGTGAGCATGTCGGGGTGCGGCCGGCGTTGCTGCCACGGCCAGATCAGCGCTTCGGCTGGGTGGAACAGGGCGTGGCGCGCATGGTGGCGGGCGCTGGCCGCCGCTTGTTGGTGGACCTGCTGCTGCACGTCATCGAGGCTGGTTTGCAAATACAGCGCAGTCAGCAATTGCCAGCGCAGCAGGTGCGGGTTGTCCCAGCCAACCTGGGCGGCCAGGGCCAGGCCGTTGGCCAGTAGCACGGTGTTGGCCGGCTGGTTGAACCAGCGGCGCAGGCCGGGCTCTTCATCCAGCCGGTGTTGCTGGGTGAGGCTGTCGGGTTCGCGGGCGATGTTCAGCACTTGGGCGAGCAACTCGCGTTCGCTGGTCAGCAAGCGATAGCCCTGGGTCACCCACTCGGGCAGGCGCCAGTGACTGGCAACGGCTTGGCACAACTCCATGATGCGCACCCCGAACAGCTCCTGTTCGACTTCGGTGGCATCTTCACCCTTGTGGATCACCCGCAGCTCCCAGGCGTCCAGCAGCTTGGGGTGGCTCAGGGCCAATGGCCACAGCGGCGACAGGAACAACAGGCTACCCCAGTGGATTTCCTGCCACAGCCGAGCCAGGCGGCTGGCGAACAGGCCGCTGGCCTGCTGCGAGGCGTGTTGGCTGATCAGTAGAAATTGGCGCAGCACTGGTGGGATGTCGTCGCCCGGCAGCGCGGGCAGGCGCGTCAGCAACTGGGCGGTACGCTCCAGGCCCAGGCGGTTGACGGCCACCTCAAGGCTTTCGGCGGGCTCGGCCTGGCTGGCATTGGCTGGATGATTGGCCTCACGCATCACGCAAAGCACCAGGGCCGGGCTGTCCTGCATCAGTTCGGCGATTTCGCGCAGGGACCTACGGCTGTCATTGATTGCGGCTAAAACACGGTCGTGGCTTTCTTTCGGCACCGGCAGGCGGACGCTGTCGAGCAGCTTTATCCAGCCATCGAGGGTGCGCGGAATCTGACCTGGTACCTTGGCTTCAATTGGCATTTTGACATCAGTCCAAACTGGCTTTTCGCTTTGAGTGGCTATAGTCTGGCGCAGTTCTGCCGATAAGTAGAAGAAGAGTTTTAAAGCTCCCGTCCCCGACCCTGACCACGACAGCAAGTGCTTTGAACCTATGGCTAAAATTATCGGCATCATCGTCGTATTCGCGAGCGTGCTCGGCGGCTACGTACTCTCCCACGGCAAGATCGCGGCGCTGATCCAGCCGTTCGAAGTGCTGATCATCGGCGGTGCGGCCTTTGGCGCGTTCCTGCAGGCCAACCCTGGTTACATGACTATGCATGTGATCAAGAAGTCGATGAAGATGTTCGGCTCGCGCTTCTCCCACACCTTCTATCTGGAGGTGCTTGGCCTGGTTTACGAGATCCTCAACAAGAGCCGTCGTGAAGGCATGATGGCAATCGAGAGCGATATCGAAGACGCTGCGGCCAGCCCGATCTTCGCTAAATACCCTGCAGTGCTGGGTGATGAGCGCATGACCGCGTTCATCTGCGATTACCTGCGCATCATGTCCACCGGCAACATGGCCCCGCACGAGCTCGAAGGCTTGTTCGACATGGAGCTGCTGAGCATGAAGGAAGAACTCGATCACCCCTCCCATGCGGTGACCGGCATCGCCGACGGCATGCCTGGTTTCGGTATCGTCGCCGCGGTACTGGGTATCGTCGTGACCATGGCCTCGCTGGGTGAAGGCGACCAGGCCTCGATCGGCCTGCACGTGGGTGCGGCACTGGTCGGTACCTTCTTCGGTATTCTGGCTGCCTACGGCTTCTTCGGCCCCCTGGCCACCTGCCTGGCGCACGACGCCAAGGAAGAGGTCAACCTGTACGAGGCGATCAAGGCTTCGCTGGTTGCTTCGGCCTCTGGCATGCCGCCATCGCTGGCCGTCGAATTCGGGCGCAAGGTGCTCTATCCCAAGCACCGTCCGAGCTTCGCCGAGCTGGAACAAGCGGTTCGCGGTCGCTGAGTCATGGAAAACAATCAGCCGATAATCATCAAGCGCGTCAAGCGCTTTGGTGGCGGGCACCACGGCGGCGCCTGGAAGATCGCCTTCGCCGACTTCGCCACGGCGATGATGGCGTTCTTCCTGGTGCTGTGGTTGCTGTCGACCGCCACACCTGAGCAGAAGATCGCCATTGCCGGCTACTTCAAGGATCCGATTGGCTTCTCTGAAAGCGGCACGCCCTACGTCATCGACCTGGGCGGCTCGCCGCAGCTGGCGCCAGAAAAGACCATCAACCCAGAAGAAAAGTCCGAGCCGACCCCTGACACCAGCATTCAGTTGGACAAGGACCAGGTCGAGACCATGGCCGAGCAGGTCGAGAAGGAGCGTTTGAACCTGCTCCTGCAAGAGTTGCAGAACAAGGTCGAGGAAAACCCGCAGCTGCAGAAGTTCAAGGACCAGATCCTGTTCGAGATCACCCAGGACGGCCTGCGCATCCAGATCATGGATGCCGAGAACCGGCCGATGTTCGATATCGGCAGCGCACGCTTGCAGCCGTACTTCGAAGACATCCTGCTGGCCATGGCCGACACCATCAAGGCGGTGCCGAACAAGATCAGCGTCAGCGGCCACACCGATGCCAAACCGTATGCCGGCGCTGGGGAGTTCGGTAACTGGGAGCTGTCGGCCAACCGTGCCAACGCTGCGCGGCGGGCACTGGTGGCGGGTGGTTATCCGGATGATCAGGTGGCGCGCGTGGTCGGTTATGCCTCGTCGTCGCTGTTCGATCGCAAGGATCCGTTCAACCCGGTCAACCGGCGCATCGATATCATCGTCTTGACCAAGAAGGCCCAGCGTAACATCGAAGGCGAGCAGGGTACGCCTGAGGCACCACCGGCAGCGCCAGCCGCCCCGGGCGCTGCGGCGCCAGCAGCGCCTGGAGCAGCCGCCGAGCTGATGCAGCCTCGCGAGTTGCGCCAGAAGCTGAACATCTTCGAAGATGGCACATTGAAGATGGATGAGCCCAAGGAATAAGGGCAAGTGGGGCGCTAAGCGCCCCACTTCATTCAAAAGCCCCGCCGAATCTTGGCCTTGAGATCGGCATGAAAGAAATCCGCATTACTCCGGTCGACACTGTGCAAACGCACCGGTGGCAGCGACATCGCCCGCTCAAAGGTCCGTTCATCATGGTAGGCGCGCACAAACAGCTCGATGTGCTCACGGCTGCGCATAACCGGCCACTTACCTAGATGTTCTGGCAATGACTGCGCGCCACTCTGGTACAGGCTGACCCGCCGACTGGCCATGACCGCTGCGCCCATCAACCATGCCGTCCACCATTGCTGCGCGCCCTCGCTGGAGAGCACGCCAATCAGATGGGTGGCATCACTGAGTTGCTGGCAAAGGCCGCCGCAAAGGTCTTCGGTGGTTTGCCCGGTACTGTCGAATTGCACCAGTTGAGTTGGAACATCCTCAAGCAGCAAGCGCTCATTGAGAATGAAGGCGTCGAGCCGTTCATTGTGGCGGTAGCAGATGACGACGGGCATCAGCTAGGCCCTCCTTGATGGAGGGCGGGGCGCTTTGCGAATGTTGCGGGTGTGGAGGTCATAGTCGGCTCTTCCCTGATGAGGCTTGAGCCATGACCATCAAGGAAAGACCGGGGCGGAACAATAGCTGACGATTAAACGAGAGCCGTCCTACTTGCGTCGGTAGTTTTTCCTACGGAAATCTAGTAGGTATCTTCACTCAAGCTGGCGATGATCGAGCGATAGCTGTGCATCCGCTGCGGCTTGATCCGCCCTTCGTCCAACGCCTTGAGCAGTGCGCAGCCAGGCTCGCGGTCGTGTTTGCAGTCGCGGAAGCGGCAGTTGCCGAGCAGGTCGCTGAATTCGATGAAGCCTGCTTCGACATCATCGCGGCTGACGTGCACTAGGCCGAACTCACGGATGCCCGGTGAGTCGATCAGGTCGCCGCCATTGGGAAAGTGATAGAGGCGGGCGGTGGTGGTGGTGTGCGTGCCTTGTCCGGACCACTCGGAAAGATCGCCCACGCGGGTTTGGGCGGCGGGCAACAGGCTGTTAACCAGCGAGGACTTACCCACGCCAGACTGGCCGACGAACACACTGATGTGGCCATCGAGCAGCTCTTGCAGGCGCTGCATGCCATCGCCTTGATGCGCGGAAACTTCTAGCAGTGGATAACCCAGGTCGCGATAGACCTCAAGCAGGGCGTTCAGCCCTGGGCCGTTTTCCTCGTTGACCAGGTCGGCCTTGTTCAGCAGCAGCAAGGGGCGGATGCCGGCATGCTCGGCGGCTACCAAGTAGCGGTCGATCAGGTTGGCGTGGGGCTCGGGGGCCGGGGCGAAGACGATTACGATCAGGTCGACGTTGGCCGCCACCGGCTTGAGCTGGCCGTGGTTGTTTGGCCGACACAGCTCGGTGCTGCGCGGCAACTGCGCGACGATGACGCCAATTCCTTGGTTGCCCGCGCGCCAAACCACTCGGTCACCGGTGACCAGTGCCGGCAGGTTGGCCCGCAGGTGGCAGCGGAAGATCTGCCCGGCGACTTCGCCGTCCTGCGCCTCGACCTCGACCTGTACGCCAAAGTGGGCGATTACCAGGCCAAATTGCTCGGGCCCCAGGTCGCCACCCTCCAGTTCCTGCAAGGCATGTTGCTCGCGTTTGGCTGCGCGTGCGGCGCGCTCGCCCTGGATTTTTTCGATGCGCCAGTTCTGGCGGCGATTGAGCTGGCGTTTGGCCATGAAGGTTCCGTGTTGGCGGGGCAGAAAGAAAACGGCTGGCAGTTTAGCACGCTCCACCTGTGTGCCATCCGGTTACCTTTTTGCTCGCGACTGCATCGACATTGGCCGCTAGGGTAAGATGATGGCCTATTCGAGGAGCGCCTTCATGGACAACACACAGAACCTGATCTGGATTGATCTGGAAATGACCGGTCTGGATCCGGACAACGACGTCATCATCGAGATGGCCACCATCGTCACCGACAGCAACCTCAATACCTTGGCCGAAGGCCCGGTGATCGCCATCCACCACAGCGATGAAGTGCTGGCGCGCATGGATGAGTGGAACACCCGCACCCACGGCGCCTCCGGTCTGACCCAGCGCGTGCGTGAAAGCCGCATCAGCATGGCCGAGGCCGAGGCTGAAACCGTCAAGTTCCTCGAACAATGGGTGCCTAAGGGCAAGTCGCCGATCTGTGGCAACAGCATCTGCCAGGACCGGCGCTTCCTGTATCGCCACATGAAAACCCTGGAAAGCTATTTCCACTACCGCAACCTCGACGTCTCCACGCTCAAGGAGCTCGCCGCGCGCTGGGCGCCAGATGTGCGTGACAGCTTCAAGAAGGGCAGCACGCACCTGGCACTGGACGATATTCGCGAGTCGATCGCCGAGCTGCGTCACTACCGCGAGCACTTCATCAAGGTCTGAGCATCGCGTGCGCCGATCAGACTCGGCGCGCCCTCTTTTGGTGCTCCGAACAACTGGGTAGACTGCGCGCCTTTCCTGCACGGACAGCCACCATGTTGTTGATGCTCTACCTCATCGCCATTACCGCCGAAGCCATGACCGGTGCCTTGTCTGCCGGTCGTCGCGGGATGGACTGGTTTGGAGTGGTGCTAATCGCGTGCGTGACTGCCCTGGGTGGCGGTTCGGTGCGCGATGTGCTGCTCGGGCACTACCCGTTGACCTGGGTGAAGCACCCCGAGTACCTGGTACTGACCAGCTTCGCCGCGCTGCTGACCATCTTCATCGCGCCGTTGATGCGCCACCTGCGTTCGCTGTTCCTGGTACTCGATGCGCTAGGGCTGGTGGCCTTTACCCTGATTGGCTGCATGACCGCGCTGGAAATGGGTCAGGGCATGCTGGTGGCCTCGATCAGCGGGGTGATCACTGGGGTGTTTGGCGGCATCCTGCGGGATATCTTCTGTAACGACATTCCCTTGGTGTTCCGCCGAGAGCTGTATGCCAGCGTGTCGTTTGCCGCTGCGTGGTTCTACCTGGGCTGCGTGCACTTCCAGGTGCCAGCGGAGCAGGCGATGCTGCTGACCTTGTTTGGCGGGTTCCTGGTGCGTTTGCTGGCGATTCGTTTCCATTGGGAAATGCCCAAGTTCCACTACAACGACCAGCAGTGATTTCGTCTGTGCCGATTCTATCGCGGGGCGAGCCCGCTCCCGCGTGAGTTCAGAGCGGGGCTGTGCGCGCCTCATGCTGGGCCAGCGCCCACTCCACATGCTCCCTGACCAGCTCCGACGGATACTCGCGGCGCGCCTGTAAGGCTTCCAGCACCGGGATCGTCGAAGGCGCATTGCCCAGCCCCACCGCGAGGTTGCGCAACCAGCGCTCATAACCGGCCCGGCGCAGCGGCGAGCCCTCGGTGTTGCCCAGGAAGGTCGCCTCGTCCCAGAGAAACAGCGCAGCCAACTCAGCATTATCCAGGCCATGGCGCGGCTTGAAGTCGTTCTCCTGGGTTGGCCGGGCAAAGCGATTCCACGGGCAGACGATCTGGCAATCATCGCAGCCAAACACCCGATTACCGATCAGTGGTCGCAGCTCGACCGGTATCGCCTGCTTCAATTCGATGGTCAGGTACGAGATGCAGCGCCGCGCATCGAGCACGTAGGGCCCGACAAACGCCTGGGTCGGGCACACGTCCAGACATGCCTGGCAACGCCCACAGTGCTCACTGACCTGCGCGTCATCTACCGGCAGTGGCAGGTCGACGAACAGTTCGGCAAGAAAGAAGTAGCTGCCCGCCTTGCGGTTGAGCAGCAGGGTGTTCTTGCCGATCCAACCTAGCCCGGCTTGCTCGGCAATGGCTTTCTCGAGCACCGGGGCACTGTCGACAAAGGCGCGAAAGCCAAACGGGCCAATGGCTTGCTGCACCCGATCGGCCAGATGCTGCACGCGCTTGCGCACCAGCTTGTGGTAGTCGCGACCCAGGGCATAGCGCGATATATAGGCTTTGTCTGGTTGCGCCAGCAGCTGCGCCATGCGCGTGTCGCCGGGCAGGTAGTCCATGCGCAGCGAGACCACGCGCAAGGTTCCGGGCACCAGTTGGTCGGGATGGGCGCGTTTGCTGCCGTGCGCAGCCATGTAGTCCATCTCGCCCTGATAGCCCGCGTCGAGCCAGCGTTGCAGGTGCAGCTCATGCTCGCCAAGGTCTACACCAGCGATACCGACATGGGCGAAGCCGAGTTCACGGCCCCAATCCTTGATCGATTGGGCCAGCGCGGCGAGGTCAGGAGTACAAGCGGACATGGATGACAGGCATTACAGGCTCAGGTGCGTATAATTCTGCCAGACATCGGAGCCTTTGACCCCATGCCCCAGACCAAACACCCTGCCAACCCGGTAAAACTGCTCAGCCGTGCCAGCTTGGCCAGCCTGCCGCCGCGCCGTCCAGACGCCCAAAAAGGTGACTTTGGCCACGTGTTGGTGGTCGGAGGCGACCTGGGTACCGGCGGTGCGGTGTTGCTCAGTAGCGAAGCAGCGCTGCGTTGTGGGGCTGGGCTGGTGAGCATTGCCACGCGGCCCGAACACGTGCCCGCAGCCCTTGCTCGTCTACCTGAAGCCATGTGCCTGGGGGTGAATTCGGCCAATCAGCTGATGACCCTGCTGGAACGGGCATCGGTGCTGGTGGTAGGCCCTGGCCTGGGCCAGGCGGCTTGGGGGCGCAGCTTGTTGTCGGCAGTTGCCAATGCCGAGCGCCCCCAAGTGTGGGACGCCGATGCCCTTAACCTGCTGGCCCGCACGCCCTTGGCCCTGCCCAGCGCTAGCATTCTTACCCCGCACCCGGGCGAGGCAGCGCGGTTGCTTGGGGTGTCGACCGAAGCCGTGCAGGCCGACCGGCCCGGCGCTGCGCGCAAGCTGGCGCGCAAATATGCCAGCGTCTGTGTGCTCAAGGGCGCTGGCACCCTGGTCGCTGACCCGGCGGGGCAGGTGGCGCTGTGCGGGCGAGGTCATCCTGCAATGGCCGGCGCAGGCCTTGGTGATGTGCTTACCGGGGTGCTGGCGGCGCTGCTGGCGCAAGGCCTGGACGCCTGGTCGGCGGCTTGCCTGGGCGTCTGGCTGCATGCCTGTGCGGGCGAGCGCTTGGGGGTAAAAGGCAGAGGCCTGGCAGCCAGTGATCTGCTGCCGGTCATTCGTGAATTATTGGAGGAGCATTCAGCGTGTCAGGTGTAACCCTGTTTCTGGCCGACGAAGAGGCCACCGTGGCCTTCGGCGGGCAATTGGCCCAGGTGACCGGCGGTCATGGCGTGATTTTTCTCGAGGGCGACCTGGGGGCCGGTAAAACCACCTTGTCGCGCGGCCTGATTCGCGGTTTGGGCCATGTTGGCCCGGTCAAGAGCCCGACCTTCACCGTGGTTGAACCCTACGAGATTGGCGCGATGCGCGCTTTCCACTTCGACCTGTATCGGCTGGTCGACCCGGAAGAATTGGAGTTCATGGGGATCCGCGATTACTTCGAGGATGATGCCTTGTGCCTGTTCGAATGGCCCCAGAAAGGTGCGGGCGTTTTGCCAAAGCCTGACCTGACCATTACCATAAGCCCGCAAGCGGGCGGACGCTCGCTGTATCTGTCGCCGCAGGGGCCTCGCGGCGAAGCCTGGTGCACTGCGCTGGCCGAACAATTCAAACAGTAAATGGGGATAGGTATGCGCATACGCGCACTGGTCGCCGTTGTCGGTCTGCTGCTCACAGCGGTCACCGTCAACGCTCTGGCCGCCACGCAAGTCAAGAGCATGCGTCTGTGGCGCGCGCCAGATAACACACGGCTGGTCTTCGACCTGTCCGGCCCGGTGCAGCACAGCGTGTTCACCCTGAGCGCGCCGGATCGGCTGGTCATCGATATCAACGGTGCGACCTTGGCCGCGCCGCTCAACGTCTCCACATCCAATACACCGATCAGCAGTGTGCGTTCGGCCCAGCGTACGCCTACCGATCTGCGCGTGGTGGTCGACCTGAAAAAAGCGGTCACGCCGAAAAGCTTCACCCTGGCTCCCAATGCCCAATACGGCAACCGCCTGGTGGTCGATTTGTACGACCAGGAAGCCGATGCCATTGCGGCCAGCACGCCGACGCCGCCACCGGCACAAACCCCGGCTACCACTCCGGCTGTCCCGGTAACGCCGACCCAGCCTGCGATCAAGCTGCCACCGGCGCCAAGCGGCAAGCGCGATATCGTGGTCGCCATCGACGCCGGGCACGGCGGTGAAGACCCGGGCGCCTCGGGTTCGCGTGGCCAGCACGAGAAAGACATCGTGTTGCAGATCGCCAAGGAGCTGCAACGCCAGATCAACAGTGAGAAGGGTTATCGGGCCGAACTGACGCGCACTGGTGACTACTTCATTCCGCTGCGCAAGCGCACCGAGATCGCCCGCAAGAAGGGCGCCGACCTGTTCGTCTCGATCCACGCCGACGCCGCACCCTCCAAGGCTGCTTTCGGCGCCTCGGTGTTCGCCCTGTCTGACCGGGGTGCTACGTCCGAGACTGCGCGCTGGCTGGCAGACACCGAAAACCGTTCCGACCTGATCGGTGGCGCGGGCAACGTCAGCCTGGACGACAAGGACCGTATGCTCGCGGGCGTGCTGCTCGACCTGTCGATGACCGCCACCCTCAGCTCCAGCCTCGATGTGGGGCAGAAGGTGCTGGGCAACATGGGGCGCATCACTTCGCTGCACAAGCGACGCGTGGAGCAGGCAGGCTTCATGGTGTTGAAGTCGCCGGATATTCCCTCGATCCTGGTCGAGACCGGCTTCATTTCCAACGCCAACGAAGCCGCCAAGCTGGCGACCAGGAGCCATCAGCAGGCCTTGGCCCGCTCGATCCATACCGGCGTACGCCAGTACTTCCAGCAAAGCCCGCCACCTGGCACCTACATTGCCTGGTTGCGTGACAGCGGCAAGATCGCCCAAGGCCCGCGCGACCACACTGTGCGTCCAGGCGAAACCCTGGCGATGATCGCCGTGCGTTACCAGGTCAGCGTGGCCAGCCTGCGCAGCAGCAACAGCCTCAAGACTGATGAGCTGAAGGTGGGCCAGCACCTGGATATTCCGGGCACGACCCTGGCGTCGCAACAATGAGTGGTGGTTCGCGCATCCAGTTGCTCAGCCCGCGACTGGCCAACCAGATCGCCGCCGGCGAAGTGGTCGAACGGCCCGCCTCGGTGGCCAAGGAGCTGCTGGAAAACAGCCTCGACTCTGGCGCCAAGCGCATTGAGGTCGAGGTCGAGCAGGGCGGCGTCAAGCTGCTGCGCGTGCGTGACAACGGCAGCGGCATCTCGCCTGATGACTTGCCGCTGGCCCTGGCACGCCATGCCACCAGCAAGATCCGCGAGCTGGAAGACCTCGAAGGGGTGTTGAGCCTGGGCTTTCGCGGTGAGGCGCTGGCGTCGATCAGCTCGGTGGCGCGCCTGACCCTGACCTCGCGCACGGCCGATGCCAGCGAGGCCTGGCAGGTCGAGACCGAAGGCCGCGACATGACCCCGCGGGTGCAGCCTGCGGCGCACCCGGTGGGCACCTCGGTCGAGGTTCGCGACCTGTTCTTCAATACGCCGGCTCGACGCAAGTTCCTCAAGGCCGAGAAGACCGAGTTCGACCATCTTCAGGAAGTTATCCGGCGTCTGGCCCTGGCTCGATTCGATGTCGGCTTCCACCTGCGCCACAACGGCAAGACCATTCTCAGCCTGCACGATGCCCCCGACGAGATTGCGCGGGCGCGGCGGGTCGGTGCGATCTGTGGCCCGGGCTTTCTTGAGCAGGCGCTGCCGATCGATGTCGAGCGCAATGGCTTGCGCTTGTGGGGTTGGGTTGGCCTGCCGACGTTCTCGCGCAGCCAGGCCGACTTGCAGTACTTCTTCGTCAACGGCCGCGCCGTGCGCGACAAGCTGGTCGCCCACGCGGTGCGCCAGGCCTACCGCGATGTGCTGTTCAATGGCCGCCACCCGACCTTCGTGTTGTTCCTTGAGCTTGAGCCCAACGGCGTCGACGTCAACGTTCACCCGACCAAGCATGAGGTGCGCTTTCGCGAAGGCCGCACAGTGCACGATTTCCTCTACGGCACCTTGCACCGGGCTTTGGCCGATGTACGGCCGGAAGACCAGCTGGCGGCCCCGGCGGCGGCCAGTGAGATGGTCCGGCCCAGTGGTCAGCAGGCTGGCGAATTTGGCCCGCAAGGTGAAATGCGCCTGGCCTCACCGGTATTGGAACAGCCGCAGGCACAACCGCAGCAGTTTTCCAGCTCCGGTGCTGGCGCCGGGTATCAGTATCAGTACACGCCGCGCCCATCGCAGCCGTTGCCCGTTGCCGAAGCCCAGGCAGCCTACCGCGAGTTCTTCGCGCCACTGCCTGGCGGTGCACCGTCATCCTTGCCCGAAAGCCAGGGTGATGTACCGCCACTGGGCTATGCCCTGGCTCAGCTCAAAGGCATCTACATCCTGGCCGAAAACGCCGTCGGTCTGGTGCTGGTGGACATGCATGCCGCCCACGAGCGGATCATGTACGAGCGGCTCAAGGTGGCCATGGCCAGCGAAGGCTTGAGCGGCCAGCCACTGTTGGTGCCGGAGTCTCTGGCACTGAGCCAGCGCGAGGCCGATTGCGCCGAAGAGCATGCGCAGTGGTTCCAGCGCTTGGGCTTCGAGTTGCAGCGCCTGGGGCCGGAAAGCGTGGCTATCCGCCAGATTCCGGCACTGCTCAAGCAGGCCGAAGCCAATCGCCTGGTCCAGGACGTATTGGCAGACCTGATGGAATACGGCACCAGCGACCGCATCCAGGCGCACCTCAACGAGCTGCTCGGCACCATGGCCTGTCACGGCGCCGTGCGCGCCAACCGGCGCTTGGCCATTCCCGAGATGAATGCGCTGCTGCGTGACATGGAAAACACCGAACGCAGCGGCCAGTGCAACCATGGTCGACCGACCTGGACCCAGATGGGCCTGGACGATCTGGACAAACTCTTCCTGCGCGGTCGATGAAATGAGCGGTAAACCCCCAGCAATATTCCTCATGGGCCCGACAGCGGCCGGCAAGACCGACCTTGCTATCGAACTGACCAAGGTCTTGCCGTGCGAGTTGATCAGTGTCGACTCGGCGCTGGTCTACCGCGACATGGATATCGGCACCGCCAAGCCTTCCAAGGCGCTATTGGCCGCCTATCCGCACCGCTTGATCGACATCATCGACCCGGCCCAGAGCTACTCCGCCGCACAATTTTGCACCGATGCCCTGGCCGCCATGGCCGAGATCAGCGCGCGCGGCAAGATCCCGCTATTGGTCGGCGGCACCATGCTTTATTACAAGGCGTTGATCGATGGCTTGGCTGACATGCCTGCTGCCGACCCTGCAGTACGCGCCGAGCTTGAGGCCCAGGCCAGTGCGTTGGGCCTGGCTGAGCTGCACCGGCAGTTGGCTGAGGTCGACCCCGAGTCGGCTGCACGCATCCACCCCAATGACCCGCAACGGCTGATCCGAGCGCTGGAAGTGTATCGGGTCAGCGGCGAGAGCATGACGGCCCATCGCCAGCGGCAATTGGCCGAAAGTAGCGGCGCAGACGCAGGCGCGGGCGGACATTTGCCCTATACTGTCGCCAGCCTGGCGATTGCTCCTACAGATCGTCACATTTTGCATCAGCGAATTGCGCTACGATTTTCGCAGATGCTGGAACAGGGCTTCGTCGACGAGGTCCGAAAGCTGCGCGCCAGAAGTGACTTGCACGCGGGGCTGCCGTCTATACGGGCAGTGGGGTATCGGCAGGTCTGGGATTACCTGGATGGTAAGCTAGATGAGAATGAGATGCGCGAACGCGGTATCATTGCCACTCGCCAGCTGGCCAAACGGCAGTTCACCTGGTTGCGCGGCTGGTCCGACGTACACTGGCTGGATAGCCTGGCCTGCGACAATCTGTCCCGCACCTTGAAATACCTTGGGTCCGTCTCCATATTGAGCTGAGTCCCTGCAATTGCCGTCTACTCTTGCGAATGGGCGGCGTAATTATCGAATTTTCGTGTTTTTTACTATTGATCCTTACAGGAGTGCGGCATATGTCAAAAGGGCATTCGCTACAAGACCCTTACTTGAACACCTTGAGAAAAGAAAAGGTCCCGGTTTCGATCTATCTGGTCAACGGGATCAAGCTGCAGGGCTCGATCGAATCTTTCGACCAGTTCGTGGTACTGCTGAAGAACACCGTCAGCCAGATGGTCTACAAGCACGCTATCTCGACCGTGGTCCCAGCTCGTCCGGTTCGCCTGCCAAGCCCGTCCGATTCCGAGAGCGGCGACAGCGAGCCAGGCAACGCCTGATAGGAGCCTGCATTGTTCTTTGAGCGCCACGGTGGTGGTGAGCGAGCGCTGCTCGTTCACTTGGAAGGTCAGAACCCTGAGGCGCGCGAAGACCCGCAGGAGTTTCAGGAACTGGCACTGTCGGCCGGAGCTGAGATCGTTTCGCTGTCTACAGTGACGCGGCACCAGCCTACCGCCAAATACCTGATTGGCAGCGGCAAGGTCGAAGAGTTACGCGACCTGGTCAAAGCCGAACAGGTAGATCTGGTGATTTTCAATCACACCCTCACGCCCAGTCAGGAGCGCAACCTCGAACGAGTCTTCGAGTGTCGCGTGCTCGACCGTACCGGGCTGATTCTCGACATCTTCGCCCAACGGGCGCGTACCCATGAAGGCAAGCTGCAGGTCGAACTGGCCCAGCTGGAGCACATGAGCACGCGGCTGGTGCGCGGCTGGACCCACCTTGAGCGGCAGAAGGGTGGTATCGGCCTGCGCGGTCCGGGTGAAACCCAGCTTGAGACTGACCGGCGCTTGCTGCGGGTACGCCTGCGGCAGATCAAGGCACGCCTGGAGAAGGTTCGCAGTCAGCGTGAGCAGGCGCGGCGCGGGCGTAAGCGCGCGGATATCCCATCGGTGTCGCTGGTGGGCTATACCAACGCCGGCAAGTCGACCTTGTTCAACGCCCTCACCGAATCCGACGTCTACGCCGCCGACCAACTGTTCGCCACCCTCGATCCGACCCTGCGCCGTTTGCAGCTCGATGACCTGGGGCCGATCGTGCTGGCCGACACTGTGGGCTTCATTCGCCACTTGCCGCACAAGCTGGTCGAGGCATTTCGGGCTACGCTCGAAGAGTCGAGCAACTCCGACCTGCTGCTGCATGTGATCGACGCCCATGAGCCTGAGCGCATGGAGCAGATCGAGCAAGTGTTGGCAGTATTGGGCGAGATCGGTGCTGAAGGCTTGCCGATCCTTGAGGTCTATAACAAACTCGACCTGCTCGAAGATGTCGAGCCGCAGATCCAGCGCGATGCCGATGGCAAGCCGGAGCGGGTCTGGGTATCGGCACGTGATGGACGTGGCCTGGAGTTGGTAGGCCAGGCGATTGCCGAATTGCTGGGGGATGATCTGTTTGTCGGAACCCTGCGCCTCGAACAGCGTTTTGCTCGCTTGCGCGCGCAATTCTTTGAACTGGGGGCAGTGCAAGGCGAGGAACACGACGATGAAGGCAGCAGCTTGTTGAGCGTGCGCCTGCCCATGGTCGAGCTCAATCGCCTGGTCAGCCGCGAAGGCATGGAGCCGCAAGCGTTCATTGCGCAACACACTTTGCAATAAATGCCCGTCGAGGTCGCCGGGCAGCCGTGACAGGCATTCTGTAGCATTGGACGGCGCGCCGTGGGCGCGTCTTTGCTTTATCAGATGGAGAGCGCTATGGCTTGGAACGAGCCGGGTGGCAACTCGAACAATCAGGATCCCTGGGGCGGCCGCCGTGGCGGCGGCGGTGGTGGCGACAAGAAAGGACCACCGGATCTCGACGAGGCCTTCCGCAAGCTGCAGGACAGCCTGAACGGCATGTTCGGCGGCAGCAAAAAACGCGGCGGTGGTGACCGCAATATCGGCAAGGGTGGCGGCTACGGGCTGCTGGGCATAGGCCTGGCGGTGTTGGCTGCGATCTGGCTGTACAGTGCCGTGTACGTGGTCGACGAGCAGGAGCAGGCCGTCGTGCTGCGCTTCGGCAAGTACTATGAGACCGTGGGTCCAGGCCTGAACATCTATTTCCCGCCGATCGACCGCAAGTACATGGAGAACGTCACGCGTGAGCGTGCGTATACCAAGCAGGGGCAGATGCTCACCGAAGACGAGAACATCGTCGAGGTGCCGCTGACCGTGCAGTACAAGATCACCAACCTGCAGGACTTCGTGCTTAACGTCGACCAGCCGGAAGTGAGCTTGCAGCATGCGACCGACAGCGCCCTGCGCCACGTGGTGGGTTCCACCTCGATGGATCAGGTGCTGACCGAAGGCCGTGAGCAGATGGCCGTGGATATCCGCGAACGCCTGCAACGCTTCCTCGACACCTACCGTACCGGTATCACCGTCACCCAGGTCAACGTACAGAGCGCGGCAGCCCCGCGTGAAGTGCAGGAAGCCTTCGACGACGTGATCCGTGCCCGGGAAGACGAGCAACGTGCCCGCAACCAGGCTGAGTCCTACGCCAATGGCGTGGTGCCGGAAGCCCGTGGTCAGGCCCAGCGCATCATCGAGGATGCCAACGGCTACCGCGATGAAGTGATTGCCCGCGCCAAGGGTGAGGCCGACCGCTTCACCAAGCTGGTGAGCGAGTACCGCAAGGCGCCGGACGTCACCCGTCAGCGTCTGTACCTGGAGACCATGCAAGAGGTCTACAGCAACTCGAGCAAGGTCATGGTGGCAACCAAGGACGGGCAGAACAACCTGCTCTACCTGCCACTGGACAAGATGGTCGAAGGCAGTCGCAACACGTCGGCCGCGGCCGGCAGCAGCGCGTCGCCATCGGTCAACGATGCGGCCGTGCGTGCAGCGCAGGACCTGCAACAGCAACAACAGTCGCTGCGTACTAGGGAGAGCCGCTGATGAGCAATAAATCGCTGATCGCCCTGATCGCCGCAGTTGTGCTGGCTATCGTGGCCTGGAACAGCTTCTACATCGTGGCCCAGACCGAGCGTGCGGTATTGCTGCAATTCGGTCGTGTGGTTCAGGCCGATGTTCAGCCTGGTCTGCATGTGAAGATCCCGTACGTCAACCAGGTGCGCAAGTTCGACGCCCGCCTGATGACCCTGGATGCTCCGACCCAGCGCTTCCTGACCCTTGAGAAGAAAGCGGTAATGGTCGACGCCTACGCCAAATGGCGCGTGAAGGACTCCGATCGCTTCTACACCGCGACTTCGGGCCTCAAGCAGATCGCTGATGAGCGTCTGTCGCGTCGTCTGGAAAGCGGTCTGCGTGACCAGTTCGGTAAACGCACCCTGCACGAGGTAGTTTCCGGTGAACGTGACGCGCTGATGGCTGACATCACCGCTTCGCTGAACCGCATGGCTAACAAAGAGCTGGGTATCGAGGTGGTCGACGTGCGCGTCAAGGCCATCGACCTGCCGAAGGAAGTTAACCGCAGCGTGTTCGATCGTATGAGCACTGAGCGTGAGCGTGAAGCGCGTGAGCATCGCGCCAAGGGTAACGAGCTGGCTGAAGGTATCCGCGCCGATGCCGACCGTCAGCGTCGCGTACTGCTCGCCGAAGCGTATCGTGAGTCCGAAGAAACCCGCGGTGATGGTGACGCCCAGGCGGCTGCCATCTATGCCAAGGCCTACAGCCAGGACGCTGATTTCTATGCGTTCCACCGTAGTCTGCAGGCCTACCGCGCAAGCTTCTCGAACAAGAGCGATGTGCTGGTCCTGGATCCGAAGAACGAGTTCTTCCGCTACCTGGACAAGAGCAAGCCCTGACTCGGGTAAACCCCGCCTGGCAGCTAAAACTGCCGGCGGGGTGCATCCTGACAGAAAAGGGGTGTATGATGAGTCAGCCGGGAAATTTCCCGGCTTTTTTGCGTCTGCAAGGTTGATTGCCCATTAGGGATCAGCCAGCGCGCTAGTAATTCGAGGGTAATTGGCACGGCGGTAGCGCTGGGATTAGTGCTGCCTGCTGCTGTGGGCCAATGCCTGCTTCACTGACGGCTCGCCCATTGGCAGGCCGCCCGGACCAGAGGGGAAATGGCGTAATGGCAACGGTAGACCGCTGGCTGCTGCCAGATGGCATCGAGGAAGTACTGCCACCTGAAGCCGCGCGCATCGAGATCGCGCGTCGCCAGGTGTTGGACCTGTTCCAGAGTTGGGGTTACGAACTGGTCGTTACCCCGCATATCGAGTACCTGGAATCGCTGCTCACCGGTGCCAGCCAGGACCTGGACCTGCATACCTTCAAGGTGGTCGACCCGCAGTCTGGCCGCCTGATGGGCTTCCGTGCCGACTTCACTCCACAGGTCGCGCGCATCGATGCGCACACCCTGCGCCGTGAAGGCCCGAGCCGCCTGTGCTATGCCGGTAGCGTGCTGCACGCCCAGCCACGCCAGTTGTCCACCTCGCGCAGCCCGATCCAGTTGGGCGCCGAGCTGTACGGCGATGCCAGCCCAACCAGCGACGTCGAGGTCATCAGCCTGATGTTGGCGATGCTGCAGCTGGCCGACGTGCCGGATGTGCACATGGACCTGGGCCACGTCGGTATCTACCGCGGCCTGTCGCGCGCCGCCAACCTGTCGGGCGATGCCGAGCAGCAGCTGTTCGATGCCCTGCAGCGCAAGGCGGTCGATGAAGTCAACGCGTTGACTGCCGACCTGCCCAAGGACGTCGGCAATATGCTGCGCGCCCTCACCGAGCTGTGCGGTGGTCGCGAAGTGCTGGCCGAGGCCCGTGTACGCCTGGGCCGTGCGCCGGCCAGTGTGCTGGCTGCCCTGGATGACCTGCTGGCGATCGCTGATCGCCTGGCAGCGCGTTATCCGGACCTGCCGCTGTACTTCGACCTTGGCGAGCTACGCGGTTACAACTATCACACCGGCGTGGTGTTCGCCGTGTTCGTACCGGGGGTCGGTCAGTCGATCGCCCAGGGCGGACGCTACGACGACATCGGCGCCGACTTTGGCCGGGCACGCCCGGCCACCGGTTTCTCCACGGATTTGAAGACCCTGGTCACACTGGGGCGAGCGGAGGTCGTATTGCCGTCTGGCGGGATCTGGATGCCCGACAGCGGTGACGCGGCCCTCTGGCAGATGGTCTGCCAGTTGCGCAACGAGGGCCAGCGTGTGGTCCAGGCTCTGCCTGGGCAACCGCTGAGTGCTGCCCTTGAGGCGGATTGTGATCGGCAATTGATTCAGCAAGACGGGCGCTGGCAGGTTCTGCCGCTGACCCATTGAGATTTTTCGGTCGGCAGTAGGCCGGCAACCAAGTTTGCGTGAATGAGGACAAGTGTTATGGGTAAGAATGTCGTCGTCCTGGGCACCCAATGGGGTGATGAGGGCAAAGGCAAGATCGTTGATCTGCTGACCGAACATGCTGCCGCCGTAGTGCGCTACCAGGGCGGTCACAACGCGGGCCACACCCTGGTGATCAACGGTGAGAAAACCGTTCTGCACCTGATTCCTTCCGGCATCCTGCGTGAAGGCGTGCAGTGCCTGATCGGCAACGGCGTAGTCGTTGCTCCCGATGCCTTGATGCGTGAAATCACCAAGCTCGAAGAGAAGGGTGTACCGGTACGTGAGCGCCTGCGCATCAGCCCGGCTGCGCCGCTGATCCTGTCCTACCACGTAGCACTGGACCAGGCCCGTGAAAAGGCCCGTGGCGAAGCCAAGATCGGCACCACCGGTCGTGGTATCGGCCCAGCTTACGAAGACAAAGTGGCCCGTCGCGGCCTGCGCGTGGGCGACCTGTTCCACCGCGAGCGTTTCGCTGCCAAGCTCGGTGAGCTGCTGGACTACCACAACTTCCAGCTGGTCAATTACTACAAAGAGCCGGCCATCGACTTCCAGCAGACCCTGGACGAGTGCATGGCCTACGCCGAGCAGCTCAAGCCGATGATGCTCGACGTCACCGCCGAGTTGCACAACCTGCGTCGCGCCGGCAAGGACATCATGTTCGAAGGTGCCCAGGGCTCGCTGCTGGATATCGACCACGGTACCTACCCGTACGTCACCAGCTCCAACACCACTGCTGGTGGCATTTCCACCGGTTCCGGCGTTGGCCCGATGTACCTGGACTACATCCTCGGTATTACCAAGGCCTACACCACTCGTGTCGGTTCCGGTCCGTTCCCGACCGAGCTGTTCGACGAGACTGGCGCCACCCTGGCCAAGCGCGGCCATGAGTTCGGCTCCACCACCGGTCGTGCCCGTCGTTGCGGCTGGTTCGATGCCGTCATCCTGCGTCGCGCCATCGACGTCAACAGCATCTCGGGCATCTGCCTGACCAAGCTGGACGTACTCGACGGCCTGGAAACCATCAACATCTGTGTTGGCTACAAGAACGAGAATGGTGCAGTGATCGATGCGCCTTCCGATGCCGACAGCTACATCGGCCTGGAGCCAGTGTACGAAGAGATGCCGGGCTGGAGCGAGTCGACCCTCGGTGCCAAGACCCTGGAAGAGCTGCCAGCCGCTGCTCGCGCCTACATCAAGCGCATCGAAGAGCTGACCGGCGCGCCGATCGACATCATTTCGACCGGCCCGGATCGCAACGAGACTATCGTTCTGCGTCATCCGTTCGCCTGATTCGCCGTCTAGGCTGATCGAACGCCGCGTTCCCGCAAGGGGCGCGGCGTTTTTTTTGATCTTCACGTAATCCGTGTAGTAGCTGGCTTGCCTGCGATAGAGCGCGCAGCGCTCCCAAAAAGCGCAGCGCCAATTAGACCAGCATAAACTTGGCGTTTATGCCTGCTGCCTCCGGCACAACCCTTGCTGTAAAAACGCTCTGTAGATGCCATCAAAATAATGGCGCCAGAAGCACGAGGGTTTCACCGTGTCTGCCATCCTCTCACTGTTACGAAGCCGCCTTTTGCGGCCTGTGTTTGTTGCCTTGGGTATCGCTCTTTTGGTGCAGGTGCTGGTCGCCGTTGCGCTGACCCGGAGCACGGTCACCGCCTTGGAAGCCGATCTTGGCGAGCGCCTGGGTGCCGACAGCCGCAAGCTGGCCAACGAGCTGGAGCTGGCTGGCCAGGATGTGCGCAGTGGGCTCGACAACCTCTCCTCCAGCACCCGTCAGCGCCTGAGCAGTGGCCTGTCCACGCGCTTGGAAAGCGAGCAGCAACAACTGCGCGCGACCTTGGAGAAAAACCTCAAGGACTCGGCCAACGACATGGCCGAGCTGCTTGCCTCGGTCGCCCCGCGGGCGATTTGGGACAACGACGTGCCAGTGCTCTCCGACTTCGCTCGGCGTGCCCAGCGCAATCCCAACGTGTTGTTCGTGATCTATGACGACGCTCAGGGCCAGCACCTGACGCGCTATCTGAACCGGCAAAACCCGATCAACCAGGCGCTGATGGATAAAGGGCAGGGCGAGCGGGCGCTGGACAAAGTGCTGGACGCTGCGCGTAAAGACCCGTCGGTGTACTACGTCGAGGCCTCGATCAACCCTAACGGGGCAGAGATTGGCAAGGTCTTGATGGGTGTTTCCACTGCGGGTGTCGAGCAGGAGCTCAAGGCGCTGGATGAGCGTTTCGCAGCGCTGATCGGCAGTGGTGAGCAACTGGTCGGCGATAGCCTGGGCGCTGCGGCGGCAGACAGCGGCAAGGCCCTGCGCGCACGTCTGGAGACAGCGCAGAACAGCGCTACTGCCATGCAGGCCAATACTGCGCAGACCGTACGGGATGCTGCGGGTGAGTTGCGTTGGCGCATTGGCCTTGGCCTGGTGCTGGTCGGCCTCGGTGTGTTGCTGGTGGTGGCCGTGGTGCTCGGCAGGCGTGTAGTCAACAAGCTGCGCCTGCTGATCGCTGCCTTGAATGATCTGGCTGCCGGCGAAGGCGACCTGACCAAGCGGGTAACCCTCGACAGCCGGGACGAGATTGGTGACATGGCTTCGGCAGTCAACCGCTTTGTCGACAAGCTCCAGCCGATCGTGCGAGAAGCAGGCGAAGTGGCCCAGCGTACCGGCGTGGAAATCGGCGCCATGACCCAGCGCAGCGCAGGTGCTGACGCTGCCGCCGCGCTGCAACGCGATGAGGTGGCGGCGAGCCTGCGCGATCTATCGAGCATGGCCGATGAGGCCCAAGCCGAAAGCCATGCGATGCAGGCGGCCTTGCAGCAGGTGGTGGACATCCGCCAGGCCACTGACGAAAACAGTCGGACCTCGACCCAGCTGGCCGGCCTGATCGAAAGCCTCGCCGGCCAGGTCGATGCGGGCTCGCAGGTGATCGAGCGGCTGGCCAAGCAGAGCGAGCAGATCGAGGTGGTGCTGACCGTGATCCATGGCATCGCCGAGCAGACCAACCTGCTGGCCCTCAATGCCGCTATCGAGGCGGCGCGTGCGGGTGAGACTGGCCGCGGCTTTGCCGTGGTGGCCGATGAGGTACGGGCGCTGGCAAGCAAGACCCAGAGCTCGACGGGCGATATTCAGGCGCATATCGTTGCCCTGCAGCAGGGGGCCAAGGAGGCCGTGGCGACCATTAGCCAGGCGGGGCGCCAAGCCAGCGAAGGGCTGCTGGTGCTGCGCGATAACGAGCGTCGACAGCAGTCGGTGCAGGCGGCGGTCGAGCAGGTGCATGCGGCGATTGGTTTGGCTACGCGCGCAGCCGAGCAGCAGGCGCATGGCGCGCAGGCGGTCAGGGGGAGGGTCGAGACCATTCATGCGCAGGCCGAGCAGTCGGCGCAGGTAGTGATGCAGACCACGGCCAGCGGTAAGGTCTTGGATGACTTGGCTGCGCAGTTGCGTGCGAGCCTGGGGCAGTTCAGGGCCTGAGCGAATTTGGGGCTGCGCAGCGGCCCCAAACGCTCAAGCGCAAGACATACCAGGTTATGCCTTGTTCAAATACATCCGCGTAGTCAGCAAATAAACCGGCAATCCCGAAACCACAATCAGCAACGCCGCATAAGGCGCGGCCGCCGCGAACTCGACATTGGCGGTATGCGCCCACACCTCCGTCGCCAAAGTGGTCATCCCGGTCGGGCTAAGCAGCAGGGTCGCTGTCAGCTCCTTCATCGCATCCAGGAACACCAGCGCAAACGCTGCAGCCAGCGCCGGGAAGATAATCGGCAAGGTCACCCGGCAGAACGCGCTGAAGCTGCTCGCGCCCAGCGTGCGAGCGGCTTCTTCCAGGGTCGGCGACGCCTTGTTCAGTGCCGTGCGCACCGGCGCCTGGGCCAGCGGCAGGAACAACAGCGCATACGCAAGGATCAGCAAAGCGGTGGTCTGGTACAGCGCCGGCACATAATGCAGGGCGAAGAACACCAGGGTCAGGGCAATCACCAGCCCGGGCAGGGCATGCAGCAGGTAGGGCAGGCGTTCGGCCCAGATCGCCAGGCGACCTTTATAACGCACCACCAGGAAGCTGATCGGCAACGCCAGCAGCACGCAGAAACCAGCGCCGCCCAATGACACCGACAGGGACGTGAACAGCGCTTTGCTGATCTCACCCACCGGGAACGCCGCCGATGAGCCGACACTCAGCCAGTAACCGAGCATGGCCAGGGGAATCCCGCTGCCTAGAATCGCCAGAGCCAGGCAAAACAGCTGCGCCAACGGCATCCAGCCACGCAACTTCACCGGCTGCGCACGACGCGCAACGCCCTGGCCGATCCGCACATGCCGCGCCTTGCCGCGTACGCGCAGCTCCAGGGTCAGCATCACCAGGCACAGCGCCAGCAACACCGCCGATAGCATGGCGGCGTTGGCGTTGCTGAACTCCAGCTCGAACTGCTGATAGATCGCCGTGGTGAACGTCTGCAAGCCAAGGATCGACAGGGCGCCGAACTCCACCAGCATGTGCAGCGCGATCAGCAACGCGCCGCCGAGCATCGACGGCCACAGCAGCGGCAAAGTGACCTTGAAGAACACCCCCCAACGGCTGCAACCCAGGGTGCGCGCCGACTCTTCCAGGGAGGTGTCGACATTGCGCAGGGTGGCGGCCACTGGCAGGAATACCAGCGGGTACTTGGATAGCGCCATGACCAGGATCGCCCCACCCAGCCCTTCGAAGTCCGAGCTCAGCGACACCCAGGTGAAGCTGCTGACGAACGACGGCACGGCAAATGGCAGGCACAGCACCACGCCCCACAAGCGCCGCCCTGGCAGGTCGCTGCGCTCGAGCAGCCAGGCCAAAGCCAGGCCGACCACCATGCACACCAAGGTGACACCCACCATCAACAGCATCGTGTTGCGCATCAGGCCCCAGACGAAGGGTCGCCAGAGCAGATGCAACGCTTCCCGCCAGCCTGCCTCCCAGGCCTTGAGCGCGACGTACAGCAACGGCAGCAAGCTCATTGTCACCAGGAACAGGACAGGCAGCACCACCCAGATCGAGGGGCGCTTGCGGCGTGGCACGAAACGCGCCTGGGCCGAGAGGGGCAGGGCGGCAGTCATTAGAGCAGGCCGACCTCGCGCTCAAGCTCCAGGGCTTCCTCGGCGTTACCAAGGTCGGCTGGGGTGATCTGCGGCGGACGCAGCTCTTCGAACGGCTTCAGGCCCTGGTCAGAGACCATGCCTTTATGCAGCGGGTATTCGGCGGTGGTCTGGGTGATTACGCGCTGGCCTTCCTCGCTGGCCATCCAGTTGAGCAGGGCCTGGGCTTCTTTCGGGTGCTTGCTGGCCTTGACTGCAGCGGCGCCGGAGATAGTCACCAGGCCGCCGGCGTCGCCGTCTGCCAGGTAGTACAGCTGCGAATCCAGCTGGCCGCGCTCACGCTTGAGGGCATACCAGTAGTAGTTGTTGACCAGCACGGCATCGACTTCGCCTTTTTCCACGGCCTTCAGGGCGACCATGTTGTTGGTGTAGGTCTTGCCGAAGGCTTTCAGGCCAGTCAGCCACTCTTCGGCAGCATCGCGACCGTGCATCTTGAGGATGGCCACGGCTTGCTCCTGGAAGGCGCCGCTGGTCGGCACGAAGCCCACGCGGCCATCCCATTCAGGGTTGGCGAAGTCCATCACCGATTGCGGCAGGTCTTTCTGGTCGATCTTCTTCGGGTTGAACACCACCACGCGGGTGCGCGCGGTCACGCCCATCCAGCTGCCGTTTGCGGCAACGTATTCTTTGGGCAGCATGTTCAGGGTGGCGTCGTCGATCTTGGCCAGCAGGCCCAGCTCGCCGAGGTTGTTCAGCGGCGGCGACTCTTCGGTATAGATGACGTCGGCAGGCGAGCGGTCGCCTTCTTCGATGATCTGGCTGGCCAGCTGGTTGCTGCTGCCTTTGCGGATATTGATATGAATGCCGGTCTTGGCCTCGTAGGCCTTGGCGATGGCCTCGCCGATTTCCTTGTGCTGACCGTTGTACAAAGTCAGGCTGACCGGGTCGTCTGCCATGGCGGCCGGAGCGCCGATCACCAGGCTCAGAACAGCGGCGGCCAGGGTGCGCATCAGCGGTTGCGGACGGATCGTCATGCGGGTACTTCCTCGCTTACGGCTACATATTTGGAAACAATGGTAAACGAAATTGTTTCTCAAGTGGCCGGGTGACGAGAAATTCATGAGCAGACTATCGTTCAATTTCCCCCCAGATGCTTGCGCATAGGCAGGTAGCAGGGTGGGGGACAAAAAACGCAGACAAGAAAAAACCCACTAGCAAGCTAGTGGGTTTTTATATGGTGCCCAGGAGAAGACTCGAACTTCCACGATCTTGCGATCACTGATACCTGAAACCAGCGCGTCTACCAATTCCGCCACCTGGGCAAATCTTTACATCTACAGCGTACTGCGATGAATCTCTTGCTGACTGACAGATAAGCCTGTTATCTATCACTCGAAATATTTGGTGCCCAGGAGAAGACTCGAACTTCCACGACCTTGCGGTCACTGATACCTGAAACCAGCGCGTCTACCAATTCCGCCACCTGGGCACACTCGTTGAAATCACATGATGCTTTACAACATCGTTCATCTCAACTACAACGTCGGGTGTCCGTCGTTGTGGTGCGCACTATACGGACGCCCTATGAGGCTGTAAACCCCCCGAATCAAAAAAAATTCAAAAAATTCAACTTGTTGATTCCATAGGCCTTACCCAGCGCACAAGACCCTCAGACGGGGGCTGTCCAAGGCCGACATTTCCGGTTTCAATACGCCTATGCCAAACTTCTACTCTATATACCCCAAGGTGAACCCCTTCTGATGGCCGATTGGCAATCCCTCGATCCCGAGGCCGCCCGCGAAGCGGATAAATACGAGAATCCTATTCCCAGCCGTGAGCTGATCCTGCAACACCTTGCCGACCGCGGCGAACCGGCTGCGCGAGAGCAGTTGGCGGCGGAATTCGGTCTGCACGAGGAAGACCAGATCGAAGCCCTGCGCCGCCGTCTGCGTGCCATGGAGCGTGACGGTCAGCTGATCTATACCCGGCGCGGCACCTATGCCCCGGTAGACAAGCTGGACCTGATCTGCGGACGCATCTCTGGCCACCGCGATGGTTTCGGCTTCCTCATCCCTGACGATGGCAGTGACGATCTGTTCCTCAGCCCGTCGCAGATGCGCCTGGCGTTCGACGGTGACCGTGGCCTTGCCCGTGTCTCCGGTACCGACCGCCGTGGCCGCCGTGAAGGCGTGCTGGTCGAAATCATCTCCCGCGCCCACGAAAGCGTGGTCGGCCGTTACTTCGAAGAAGGCGGCATCGGCTACGTGACCCCGGATAACCCGAAGATCCAGCAGGAAGTGCTGGTGACTGCCGGGCGTAACGGCGGCGCCAAGATCGGTCAGTTCGTCGAAATCAAGATTACCCACTGGCCCACCCCGCGCTTCCAGGCGCAAGGTGATGTGGTCGAGGTTATCGGCAACTACATGGCTCCAGGGATGGAAATCGACGTTGCCCTGCGCAGCTACGACATCCCGCATGTCTGGCCGCAAGAGGTGATCAAGGAAGCGCGCAAGTTCCGCTCCGAAGTCGAAGAGAAGGACAAAGAGAAGCGCATCGACCTGCGCCATCTGCCGTTCGTCACCATCGACGGCGAAGATGCCCGCGACTTCGACGACGCGGTCTACTGCGAGCCACAGGGCAAGCTGCGCCTGTTCTCCGGCGGCTGGCGCCTGTATGTCGCGATCGCCGACGTTTCCAGCTACGTACGCCTGGGCTCGGCCCTGGACATCGAAGCGCAGCAGCGCGGTAATTCGGTGTACTTCCCTGAGCGGGTAGTGCCGATGCTTCCTGAAGAGCTGTCCAACGGCCTGTGCTCGCTGAACCCGCACGTCGATCGCCTGGCGATGGTCTGTGAAATGACCATCAACAAGTCTGGCCAGATGGTCGACTACCAGTTCTACGAAGCGGTGATCCACTCGCACGCGCGCCTGACCTACAACAAGGTCAGCAGCATGCTCGAGCACGCCCGTACCCGCGAAGGCAAGGCTCTGCGCGAGGAATACAAAGAGGTTGTCCCGGATCTGAAGCACCTGTATGCCCTGTACAAGGCATTGCTGGCGGCGCGCCATACCCGTGGCGCGATCGACTTCGAGACCCAGGAAACCCGGATCATCTTCGGTGATAACCGCAAGATCGACGAAATTCGTCCGACCGTGCGTAACGAAGCCCACAAGCTGATCGAGGAATGCATGCTGGCGGCCAACGTTGCCACCGCCGAATTCCTGCAAAAGCATGGCGTGCCTTCGCTGTACCGCGTGCACGATGGTCCGCCACCGGAGCGTCTGGAAAAACTGCGCGCCTTCCTCGGTGAGCTTGGCCTGTCCCTGCACAAGGGCAAAGAGCCTTCGCCGAAGGACTATCAGGCGCTGCTGGCGAGCATCGCCGGCCGGCCGGATTTCCACCTGATCCAGACCGTCATGCTGCGCTCGCTGAGCCAGGCGGTGTACAGCACCGAGAACAACGGCCACTTCGGCCTGAACTACGAGGCGTATACCCACTTCACCTCGCCGATCCGTCGTTACCCCGACCTGCTGGTGCACCGCGCCATTCGCAGCGTGATCCGTTCCAAGGTCGATACCCCGCACGTCAAGCGTGCCGGTGCGATGAGCATCCCCAAGGCGCGCATCTACCCGTACGACGAGCCGACCCTGGAACAGATGGGCGAGCAGTGCTCGATGACCGAGCGCCGTGCCGACGAGGCCACTCGCGACGTGGTCAACTGGCTCAAGTGCGAGTACATGAAAGACCGCGTGGGCGAGATCTTCCCGGGCGTGATCACTGCCGTTACCGGCTTTGGCCTGTTCGTCGAGCTGACTGATATCTACGTCGAAGGCCTGGTGCACGTCAGTGCCCTGCCAGGCGACTACTACCACTTCGATGCGGTGCATCACCGCCTGTCGGGTGAGCGCAGCGGTCGCAGCTTCCGCCTGGGCGACACCATCGAGGTCAAGGTCATGCGCGTCGACCTCGACGAGCGCAAGATCGATTTCGAAGTCTCTCAGGCAAGCGCCAGTGCAGCCGTTGGCCGCAAGCGTGCTGCTGCTGATGGCGCAGCGCCTGCCAGCAAGGCCAAGCCGGGCGAGCAGCGTGAAGCCAAGGTCGAAGCGAAAATCGATCCGGCGCCACGTCGTCGCAAGAGCGAAGCCGCTGATGCCTATTTCCCCAAGGACGCGGTGCAGCGCAACGCCGAGGTGCGCAAGAGTCGCGAGATGAAGAAGGCGCTGATGGGCGAGGCGCGCAACGCCCCGTCCTCGAGCAAGTCGGACAAGGGCGGCAAGTCGGCCTCCGGCAAGCCCACCAAGCACCGCAAGGGGCCGCCAAAATCGGGCGCGCCACGTAAGAGCAAGAGCAAGTCATGAGTCAGCTGGAAAAAATCTACGGCGTTCATGCCGTGCAGGCGCTGTTGCAGCACCACCCCAAGCGGGTCAAGCAGATCTGGCTGTCCGAAGGCCGTAGCGAGCCGCGCGTTCAAGCGCTGCTCGCCCTGGCTGCAGAAAACCGCGTGCCGGTTGGCCAGGCCGAGCGCCGCGAGATGGACACCTGGGTCGATGGCGTGCACCAAGGTGTGGTTGCCGAGGTGAGCCCGAGCCAGGTGTGGGGCGAGCTGATGCTCGAAGAGTTGCTAGAGCGTACCGAGACGCCGCCGCTGATTCTGGTGCTCGACGGCGTCACCGATCCGCACAACCTTGGCGCCTGCCTGCGTACCGCCGATGCTGCCGGCGCTACGGCGGTTGTGGTGCCCAAGGACAAGTCGGCGACCTTGACCCCGGTCGTGCGTAAAGTGGCCTGCGGCGCCGCCGAGGTGATTCCGCTGGTGGCTGTGACCAACCTGGCGCGCACCCTGGAAAAACTGCAGAAGCGTGGCCTGTGGGTGGTTGGCACTGCGGGGGAGGCTGAGCAGGAGATCTATCAGCAGGACCTGACCGGTCCGCTGGTGATGATCATGGGCGCTGAAGGCAAAGGTATGCGCCGGCTGACCCGCGATCATTGCGATTTTCTGGTGAAGCTGCCGATGAGCGGCAGTGTCAGCAGCCTGAACGTTTCTGTCGCGACAGGCGTTTGCCTGTTCGAGGCCGTGCGCCAGCGCCAGATCAAGCGCTGATCGAGAGGGGGCGCGCATGCGCGCCCCAGTGGTTGATGGCACTTGGGTATGTTTGCGGTTGTTCAAATAATCGCCAATTACCTTGCTTGTGCGTCCGGCCTTCTCTACAATTGCGCCCCTTGCCCAGCAGGCAGGCGCGCATGTGCCTACTGTCCACGGCAAGACATACAGTGTCATTCACTCCTTGTCTGACCAGATTCGCTGGCAGACTACTAACCCGTAAGGAGCATTCATGCGTCATTACGAAATCATCTTCCTGGTCCACCCGGATCAGAGCGAGCAAGTCGGCGGCATGGTTGAGCGTTACACCAAGCTGATCGAAGAAGATGGTGGCAAGATCCACCGCCTGGAAGACTGGGGCCGTCGTCAACTGGCCTACGCAATCAACAATGTTCACAAGGCTCACTACGTGATGCTGAACGTTGAGTGCACCGGCAAGGCCCTGGCCGAGCTGGAAGACAACTTCCGCTACAACGATGCCGTGATCCGTAACCTGGTCATCCGTCGTGACGAAGCCGTTACTGGCCCGTCCGAGATGCTCAAGGCCGAAGAGAACCGCAGCGAGCGCCGTGAGCGTCGTGAACGTCCTGAATCTGCTGATGGCGCCGAAGGCGACGACAGCAATGACAGCGACAACAGCGATAACGCTGACGAGTAATCCACGGACCTTTTGAGGAGCCTATTACATGGCACGTTTCTTCCGTCGTCGTAAATTCTGCCGCTTCACTGCTGAAGACGTGAAAGAGATCGACTTCAAAGATCTCAACACCCTGAAAGCTTACGTATCCGAAACCGGCAAGATCGTTCCAAGCCGTATCACCGGTACCAAAGCTCGTTATCAGCGTCAGCTGGCTACCGCTATCAAGCGCGCCCGCTTCCTGGCCCTGCTGCCCTACACCGACAGCCACGGCCGCTGAGACCGGGTTTTCGACAAGTAGCAAGGGATAAGCATGCGAGCGTTAGCTGATTTCATCATGCGCGGTCGCGTGCAGGCCACTGTAGTGGTGGCCGGTAGTGCGGCATTGCCGCTGTTGTTCTGGTTGTGTGCCGCCGCTGGGAGCCTGGTGTTCCTGCGGCGCGGTTTCAAGGACGCTTCCTCGGTCATCGTCTGGGGCATTTTGCCGGCGTTGGCCTGGTGGGTCTTCGGCGAGCCGCGCACCTTGATGGTGCTGCTGGGGACGCTGGGGCTGGCTGCGCTGTTGCGCGCTGGGCATTCCTGGAACCGGGTGCTGTTATCCAGCATCGCCTTGGGCCTGTTGTACGGTGTCATTCTGGGTTCAGCGTTCCGTGAACCGATTGAAGCTCTGGCGCGAGCGCTTGAAAAAGCCCTGCCGCAGATGCTCGACGGTCTCTACCAGCAGTTATCGGTGGAGGAGCAGGCGCAACTTGGGAAGCTCATCGTACCGGTGCTTAACGGCCTGATGGCGGCTGGGCTGCAGGTTGTCAGTGTGTTGGCCCTGATGTTGGGTCGCTACTGGCAGGCCGCGTTGTACAACCCGGGAGGTTTTGGCCGCGAGTTTCAAGCGGTGCGAATTCCCCTGGTGCCGGCGCTGGTGCTGTTGGGGTGCATGCTGTTCGGGCCGAACCTCGGTTCTGCCTTGGCATTGCTCACGCCGCTGTGCAGCGTGCCGCTCATGTTTGCCGGGCTTGCCCTGCTGCATGGGTTGGTGGCGCAGAAACGTCTGGCCAAGTTTTGGCTGGTCGGGTTGTACGTGACGCTGGTCCTGTTCATGCAACTGACTTATCCGTTGCTCGTGGTTTTGGCCATTGTCGATAGCCTGATTGATTTTCGCGGTCGCAAGTCACCTCAGGGTGATGATTCCGCGAACGGTGAAGGTTAAAAGTTAAGAGGTTTTACCAAATGGAACTGATCCTGCTGGAAAAAGTCGCTAACCTGGGCAACCTGGGCGACAAAGTTAAAGTTAAAGCCGGTTACGGCCGTAACTTCCTGCTGCCATTCGGCAAGGCCACCGTTGCCAACGCCGCCAACCTGGCTGCGTTCGAAGAACGTCGCGCCGAGCTGGAAAAGGCTGCTGCTGACAAGAAAGCTTCGGCTGAAAGCCGCGCTGCCCAACTGGCAGAGCTGGAAGTCACCATCACCGCCACCGCTGGCGATGAAGGCAAGCTGTTCGGTTCGATCGGCACCCACGACATCGCTGACGCCCTGACCGCCTCCGGCGTTGAAGTGGCTAAAGCTGAAGTTCGTCTGCCGAACGGCACCATCCGTCACGTTGGCGAATACGACGTAGCCGTGCACCTGCACAGCGACGTTGAAGCCACCGTACGCGTGGTCGTCGTTGCAGCCTAAGCTGTAGCAACTGGCTGGCTCCTCGTGAGCTAGCCGGTTAACATCGGGCACGGCTCTGCCTTCGCAGACCGTGCCCTTTGTTTTTCTCCTCACCCAGAATTCTTTCGTGGCCATGAACGAGATCACCAACCCCGAACAACTCGACCTGCAGACCGCAGCCCTGAAGGTGCCGCCGCATTCCATCGAAGCCGAACAGGCTGTGATCGGTGGTCTGATGCTGGACAACAACGCCTGGGAAAAGGTACTGGACCAAGTTTCGGACGGTGACTTCTATCGGCATGACCACCGCCTGATCTTCCGCGCCATCCACAAGCTGGTCGACCTCAACCAGCCGTTCGACGTGGTCACTCTGCACGAGCAGTTGGACAAGGAAGGCGTGTCCAGCCAGGTCGGCGGCTTGGCCTACCTGGCCGAGCTGGCCAAGAACACCCCGTCGGTCGCCAACATCAAGGCGTATGCGGCGATCATCCGCGAGCGCGCCACGCTGCGCCAGCTGATCAGCATCAGCACCGATATCGCTGACAACGCCTTCAATCCGCAGGGGCGCAATGCTGAGGAAATCCTCGACGATGCCGAACGGCAGATTTTCCAGATCGCCGAGGCGCGGCCCAAGACCGGCGGCCCGGTGGGCGTCAACGAGCTGTTGACCAAGGCCATCGACCGCATCGACACGCTGTTCAACTCCGACAGCGACATCACCGGTATCTCCACCGGCTATACCGACCTGGACGAGAAAACCAGCGGCCTGCAAGCGGCTGACTTGATCATCGTCGCCGGCCGTCCGTCGATGGGTAAGACCACCTTCGCCATGAACCTGGTCGAGAACGCAGTGCTGCGCAGCGACAAGGCGGTGCTGGTGTTCTCCCTCGAGATGCCAGGCGAATCGCTGATCATGCGGATGCTTTCCTCGCTTGGCCGGATCGACCAGACCAAGGTCCGTTCCGGTCAACTGGACGATGACGACTGGCCGCGCCTGACGTCGGCGGTCAACTTGCTCAACGATCGCAAGCTGTTCATCGACGACACCGCCGGCATCAGCCCTTCAGAGATGCGTGCGCGGACCCGGCGTCTGGCCCGTGAGCATGGCGAGATCGCCATGATCATGGTCGACTACCTGCAGCTGATGCAGATCCCAGGCTCGGCCGGTGATAACCGGACCAACGAAATCTCCGAGATTTCCCGATCCCTCAAGGCCCTGGCCAAAGAGTTCAATTGCCCGGTGATCGCCCTGTCCCAGCTCAACCGCTCTCTTGAGCAGCGGCCAAACAAGCGTCCGGTCAACTCCGACTTGCGTGAGTCCGGTGCAATCGAGCAGGACGCCGACGTGATCATGTTCGTGTACCGGGATGAGGTGTATCACCCCGAGACCGAGCACAAGGGCGTTGCCGAGATCATCATCGGTAAACAGCGGAACGGTCCTATCGGCTTCATTCGTCTGGCGTTCATCGGCAAGTACACCCGCTTCGAGAACCTCGCGCCGGGTATGTACAACTTCGACGACGACGAGTAATCGTCTCCCGTCCCCTTGTGGAAGCGGGATCACCGGCCAGGGCGATGCTGGAAGTCAGGCTGCGCTCGCGGGTCCCTGAGGGGATGGCCAGGTATTGCACGGCATATCATGAATCCGACCATTATCGTCGGA